>Ga0265295_1003551_pt1 | contig 22505 bp, 27 predicted proteins | sample Munlansysbiofilm_FD_192503 | JGI IMG/M metagenome (GOLD analysis project Ga0265295, IMG submission 192503) | Leachate microbial communities from a municipal landfill in Southern Ontario, Canada - Methane capture system biofilm | ecosystem: Engineered > Solid waste > Landfill > Unclassified ...
ATCGAACGAGACGTTAACTGTTCATTTCATGAGTATAAGCAAAACTTATTATTAATAAAAACGAAAGTTAATTCTCAATTTAACTAACATCATAATCAAATCAATAACTACAGTTTATGAACTCCTTGTTGAGTAAATGATATACCTAGATAGGAAACCCATATACTTTACTGGGTAAATATGAGTAATTAGAAAAAACATTAAAAATAGAACAAGTAATAACGAATAGAACTGATTGTTAAAAGGTTGGTTCTTTTTTTGTATGCTCTGAGCCAACCCATAAAAAAAATAACTTGCGGTACAATGCGTATGAGCTGGTAGTCTACCTACTGCATAAGCAGTGCGAGAAATAGTCGTAGTTCCTCAAAGACTCTTTGAAGAAATGGGGACTTTTGATGAGAAAGGATAATTATCAAAAATGGAAAGCTGATGGTTTAGTACAATCAAAACTTAAATTAATTAAAGAACTTGCAAGTCGTTCATGTGGAATGGGAATAATTGCTACTGAATTAGGTATAGCAGAAAACACTCTTTATTCATTAAGAAAGAAATATAAAGATGTTGATAAAGCATATGTTGATGGTAGAAACTTACTCCAAAAATCTTTACTTGAAAAGATGTATGAGCGAGCAATGGGTTTAACAATTACTAACGAAGACCAAATAATTGAACAAACACCAACAGGAACCAAGAAGAAAATAATTAAACAAACAAGAACAATTATAGGCGATATGGGTGTTGCAAGATATTTGCTTATCATCAACTTTGGTAAAGAATTCAGTGAGAAGAAATACGAACTAGAACTATCTGAACAAAAAGTATTAGAAAAACAAAGGGAGAACGAATGGGAACCTTTAGAAATTGGAGATATTAATGCAAATAACAAGAAAAAACGTAAGTGAGTTAAAAGAGTATGAAAATAATCCTAGAGAAAATAATCATGCAGTTGAAGCTGTTGCTAATTCAATAAGAGAATTCGGATTTAAAGTTCCGATTATTGTTGATGAAAATAACATCATCATAGCTGGACATACTAGATATAAAGCAGCCATAAGCCTAGGACTAGAAGAAGTTCCATGTATTGTAGCGAGTGACTTAACACCAGAACAGGTGAAAGCATTCAGACTTGCAGACAATAAAGTTGGAGAATTAGCAACGTGGGATTTAGAAAAGTTAAGACTTGAACTTGAAAATATAGAAGGACTCGATATGAGTCTTTTTGGCTTTGAAATAGAAGATGAGCCAGAAGAATTATTTGAAGATGATTTTGATCCAAACGAACACATAACTGAAATACCATTTTCAGAATATGGAGATTTGTATATATTAGGTAATCATAGATTACTTTGTGGTGACTCAACAAAAAAAGAAGATATTGAAAAGTTAGTAGATAAGAATATTATTGATTTAGTTTTAACAGATCCACCATATAACGTAGATGTTGGAGCTAAAGGCGATGGCAATGAACAATTTGATAATAGAAGAATCAAAAATGACAATATGAGTTCAGATGACTTTTTAAACTTTTTAGTAAAAGCATTTAGTAATATGAGAGATGTTTTAAAAGAAGGTGGTTCTTATTATGTTTGTCATGGTTCAAGTTCATTAGTAGAATTTGATAAAGCATTACAATTAAATAATTTAAAACCAAGACAACAACTCATCTGGAACAAGAATACATTAGTATTAGGTAGACAAGACTTCCAGTGGCGACATGAATGTATCTACTACGGATGGAAAGAAGGAAAGGCACATTACTTCATCGATGATAGAACTAGAACAACTGTAATAGATGCACCAAGTCTAGATTTCAAATCAATGAAAAAAGAAGAGTTAATTCAAAGGTTAGATGATATTTATTCCTTAAAGAATAGTGTCTTAAATCATGATAAACCAACTAAGAATGATTTACATCCTACAATGAAGCCAATATCTCTTTTAGGTGACTTGTTAAAATATAGTTCATTACCAGGACAAAATGTATTAGATCCATTCGGTGGAAGTGGTTCAACTCTAATTGCTTGTGATGAACTTAAAAGAAATGCATTCTTAAATGAATTAGATGAAAACTATGTTGATGTTATTGTTAAAAGATACATTAATTTAAAAGATAGCAATGAAAATTGTTATTTAGTAAGAAATGGCTCTAAACAGCCAATTAGTGAAATAGAATTTTTTAATAATTAAAGGGAGAAGTATTATATGATAAAAACAAGTGAATCAGTCCTTAAAGGACATCCAGATAAAATCTGTGATGGAATAGCAGATTACATATTAACTAAATTAATTAAAGAAGATGAGAATACAAGAGCTGGTATTGAATGTCTTATAAAGGATGAACTACTAGTTATAGCAGGAGAAATATCAACTCTAGCAAATATTGATTATAAAGAAACAGCAAAAGAGTATCTAGAACTTATTGGTTTAGATAGTAATGAATTTAATATCCTAGAAAAGATAAGTATTCAATCTAGTGATATTGCATTAGGTGTTGATAAAGGTGGTGCTGGTGATCAGGGCATCATGTATGGTTATGCAGAAAAAGGAACAGATGAATTAATGCCATTACCTATTGTATTAACAAGAGTACTTGCTAAAAAATTAGATGAATTAAACAATGAATACTCACATCTGTTTGGTAGAGATGGAAAATGCCAAATATCAATTGAATACGAAAATGAAATTCCTAAAGAAATAAAAACAGTAGTTGTTTCTCTTCAAACTAAACCAGGAATAACAAGAGATGAATATGAACCGTTAATTTTCTTAAGAGTACATCAAGTGCTTCCAACAAATCTAGTTACAAAAAAAACCAGGGTATTAATAAATCCGACTGGAGAATTTGTTAAAGGTGGTTCATATGCTGATTCTGGATTAACTGGTAGAAAACTCCAATGTGATAGTTATGGTGGATTAGCACTTCATGGTGGCGGTGCCTGGAGTGGAAAAGATTTAACTAAAGTAGATAGAAGTGCTAGTTACTATGCAAGATATATTGCTAAAAATATTGTTGCAGCTAATCTATCAGATAAATGTGAAATAGGCATTGCCTACGCTATTGGTATTGAAGAACCAGTAGGAATATCAATTAATACTTTTGGAACATCAAAGATAGATGAAGAAAAATTATTAAAAGTAATTAATAATGTCTTTGACTTTAAACCTAAATCAATAACTAAAGAAATTGGAACAAAAGACTTTGTAGAACTAGCACAATACGGACAAGTAGGAGTTTTAATTAACGAGTTACCTTGGGAACGACTAGACAAAGCAGACACGCTAAAAGAACAAACAAATGACTATCAGAGAGTTTTATAATTCGTCTGCTTGGCAAAAGCAAAGAAAATATAAGATGTTACAAGAGAACTATAAATGTGCCAAATGTGGTGGAGTAGCTGTAGATGTTCATCATAAAATTACATTAACAGAACAAAATGTTAACAACTATAATGTTTCAATGAATTTAGATAATTTAGAATGCTTATGTAGAACTTGTCACAATCAAGAAACTCACTCAACTAAAGTCAGTTATACATTTAATGAAAACGGAGATCCTATAGAAAAATAGGGTCTTTTTTGATATAATAAAATAGAAAGGGGTGGTTAAAATATCTAAAGAAACAACAAGAAGGCAGCACTATGTATGGCAATATTATTTAAGAAAATGGTCTTTAAAAAACAAAGTGTTTGTTAAAAAAGAAAACAATATATTTGAATCATCCACTAAAAATATTATGGTGGAAAGGGATTTTTATAAAGTACATCGTTTAAATGATATAGAAAAGCAAATAAGAGATAAAATTGGAGAAGACTCCAGACCTAATGTAAATGAACATATTATAAAAGAATTCAAATTATTAGATTTGTTAAACCATACTGATGAGGAATCATTTGATGCAGAAGAAATTGTTAGGACTTTAATTAGTGACTTTGGTATGAGTGCGAAGTATAAAAATGAAAATATTGATTTTGACAAAATATTTAAATCTATATCCGTTGAAGGCAAGAATTTTATAAATAACCAACTAAAAGAAGAATATAAAAATAAAAGAATTCAACATGGAGAAGATATGATTTCACTTGATGAAGATAATGGGAAAAAATTTCTAGATATGATTTATATTGATGACTTAAGTTTCTTAACAAAAGGTGAACAAGAAAGATTTGATTTTTATTACTTCATGATGTTTATATATATGAGAACTAACAAAATAAAAAACATATTTGTTCCACAACTAGAAAAAATTGTTGATTTAATAAAGAAAGATTACCCAAATATTGAGTGTGATGCCATAAAGATATATTCACACTTTCTTCATGCACTTATAATAAAATCAGCATTTGGAATATACTACGATAAAGAATATAAAGTTATGATTATGAATACCAAAGGGAAAAGATTCATCACAGGTGATCAACCGGCATTTAATCTTAATGACTCTCTTGATCAATATGGATACAATGATAAAATGCGAATATATATGCCAATAACTCCATACAAAGCAATTATTTTGGATAATAAAATTGATTCAAATAAAATTGTTGATGTTGATGATAAGACAGTAAACTATTTAAATAATTTTATTAATAAAAATAGTTACAAGTTTATTGTTGGTATGAAAGAAGAAGATTTAATATAGCCCCCCACTCTCACAAAATAAAAAATAATCCCACACCGAACGCCCCACATCTAAAATACGTGGGGCAATTTTTTTGAAAAACTGAAATTTGAAAACAGGTAAAACCTTTAAGACTGACAGAAATGTTGGTCTTTTTTTAATGTTTTTAAATGGAGTAGTTGCACCCCCTATACCGCAAGAACTAAAACGATAAAAATTTGTATGCTCTGAGCCAACCCATAGCGAAGCTAAGTGAGCGGTATAATAAATTTACGATGTGGTAATTTGGGTAAAAGAAACGGAAACTATACAGAAACAGATACCCTTGCGGAATACAGAAACAAACTATACGGTAACAGATACCCTTGTGGCAAACGGAAACAAACTATACGGTAACAGAAACCCTTGTGGAATACGGAAACAGAATCTAGCAAACAGACATCTAAACAGACTCATCCCCGCCTCTGCCTCGCACTCCAAATGCTTTTCATGTGGGTTCCTTCGCTGAATTGGTTAGTACAATAAAATTAAGTTCATTATCTTTCTCAAATTGGTAGACTTTAAACTTTTATGCGGTATTGTTTGTTTAAAGGATAAAGATTATATACCAAAGGTATATAAAAGAAAAGGAGAAAGAAAAGATGGTAACAAAAATATATGTACTAGTTGCTTATGCAAAAGATGGAAGAATTTATGATTTAGGATTCTCAGAAGACTTAAATATGGTTAGAAAAGAAATTGACTCCGAACAAACAAAGGAACAATTAAACGAACTTAATGTAAAGGAAGTTGATTACTTCAAAATAAGAGATAACTACTTTCCAACAAAATACTATGAGTTAGGAGAAAGCCAATGTTAATGGATTATAAAATCACAGTGGTGCAATAAACTAAAACAACCACATTCGATGGAAGAATAAAATCATTAAATGAATTACCAGAAAAATTAAGACAAGCAGAACAACAAATGATAAAAGGTCAAAAAGCAGTAATAACAATATCTTATGCTCCAGTATCTGAAGAACAACTTGAATATGAAAGAGCAAAAAGAAAAGCAATAGTAAAAGAAGTTTTTGATGAAGTAATGAATGAGGTAAAAGAAAATGAATAACATAAAAACTTGTGATATTTGTAACAAAGAATTTAGTGAGTACGGAAATAATCCAACTCCATTTAAAGGTGATGTTTGTTGTGATGAATGCAACTACACAAAAGTATTAATAGCAAGAAAACATGAATCAGTTGAAGATCCAAAAGAAGCACTGTTATTCCAAGCAGATGGAACTGTAAGAACAGTTAAGCCTAAAGACAAGTACTTCACCCTAAAAGAATTACAAAGCCTTGTAGGGGGTTTAATCGAGTTATATCCGAAGAGAATCAATGGTCATTATATTGTATGTAATGAAGAGGGATTAATATTGGATTTAGAAATAAACAACTTATTTAGAAATTACTCTGGAATCACATTAGTGGGAGATGTATTAGTATGTCCTATAAAAATATTTGAAGAACCGGATGGTGAAGAAGATGAGTAAAATGAAATGCGTTCATAAGCAATATGAAAAATTACATCAGTCTTTAGGAATAGACAAATTAGAACCTAGTAAGCAATGTTTGGTGGATGAACTCGCCAAACAAGCTTCTTTTTTGCTAGTAGAGTTAGACATCTTAAAAGAACAAATTGAAACGTACGGTGCAATACAAATTAACAAGAATGGTAAACAAAAACAAAGTGAGGCAAGTAAACACTATAACAGAACAGTAACAACTTTCTCTTCACTTATGAAAAATATCAACTCCATTATGGGTAAAACTGAAGATGATGGTGATGATGAATTAGAACAATTCTTAAAAGGACTATGATATGGGAGAAAATTATTTAATTGAGTATTATCAAGAAATCGAAAAAGGAAACATAATCGTTGGTAAAGAATTAAAAGACCAACTAGATTTTTTGATGTCAGAGTTAAATAATCCAAAGTTTTATTTTGACCCAAAACCAGGACTAGCAAGAATAAGATTTATTGAAACATTTTGTAAACACACTAAGTCACCATTTAACGGCCAACCATTTATTTTAGAACTTTGGGAAAAAGCATTATTACAAACTGCCTATGGGTTTAAATTTAAAGATACAGGACTTAGAAGATTTAACGAAGTAATTTTATTAGTAGCAAGAAAGAATGGTAAAACAACCTTTATTGCTGGAATAGATTTAGCAGAGTTCTTTTTATCAAGTGGTGGAACGGATATTGTTTGTGCATCAAATACTAACGATCAAGCATCAATATTATTTGAAGAGATAAACAATATGAGAGAAGGTTCAAAAACTCTTAGGAAAGAAAAGTATTCAAGGAAAAACATATTCTATATATACTCACCAAGAACCAAGAATAAGATAAAAAAACTTTCAGCTCAAAGTAGAAATAAAGATGGTTTCAATATTGAAGTAGGTTGTATTGATGAGGTTCATGAAATGACAGATTCAAAAGTATATGATGCAATCAAACAATCACAATCAACAAAACTAGAACCTTTAATATTTATTATCACGACTGAGGGAGTAGTAACACAAGGGTTTCTAGATTCAAAACTTGCTTATGCAAGAAAGTTAATTAAAAGGGAAATTGAAGATGATCATATATTACCTTGGCTTTATACTCAAGATAGTATTGAAGAAATTTATCAAGATAAAAGAACTTGGCAAAAATCAAATCCAAGTCTAGGAACAGTCAAATTACAAAGTTACTTGGAAGATATGATGAACAAGTCTAAGCATGACCACGCTATGAAAGTAACAATGTTGTGCAAAGACTTTAATATAAAACAAACAGACCAAGGTGCATGGCTAGAATTTGCAGATGTCAATAATATAGAAACTTACAACATGAAAGAAATTCAAGATAGTTATGCAATAGGTGGAGTCGATTTATCTAATACAACGGACTTAACAGTAGCAATTCTTCTAGTAATTAAAAACGGCAAAAAATATGTTTTATCACAATACTTTATGCCAGCTGATGTATTAGAGAAAAGAAAAGAAGAAGATAATGCTCCTTATGATATTTGGTTATCAAAAGGGCTTATAACTTTAACACCAGGAAGTCAAAATGATTTCTCATTAGTAACTAACTGGTTTATTAGAATGATTAGAGAGCATGGAATAAGACCACTTTGGATTGGTTATGATCCATGGAACTCATTATATTGGGTAAAAGAAATGGAAGAGAATGGTTTTACTTTAGAAAAAGTAAGACAAGGAATCTATTCACTATCTGAACCAATGAAACAGCTTGAGGCAGACCTTAAAAATAAACTTGTAAACTACAACAATCATCCAATGATGAAGTGGAATTTAGCCAATACACAAGCCAAGGTAGATATAAATGGAAACATCCAACCATCTAAACTTGGTTCTAGGTTTAAACGTATTGATGGAGCCGTTGCACTTATTATTGCCTACGCTGTTTTAAATAGATATAAATCCGAATACGAGGGGATGATTAGATGAGTATTTTTGATATCTTTAAAAAGAAGAAAACAGCAAACCAAATTAATGAATTCAATTTATTTTCTACAAATCTAAGTTATTCATTATCTAACTCAAAGCGAATTGAAGATAGTGATTTAGTTGAAATTTGTATTGATAGAATTGCGACACATATATCTAAACTAAAACCCAAGCATATTAAACATGAAAACGGCGGTTCAGTTGAAATTATTGATGATGAAATTAATTTTAGGTTAACTCATTATCCAAATGAATATATGACAACTTCTGAATTCATTTATAAGGTGGTTAGTTTATTACTATTAAATAATAACTGTTTTATTTATTTATCTTATGACAAGGATAATAAGTTAGTTGGAATGTATCCCCTTAATCCAAGTAAGGTAGAAATCAAGCAAGACCAAGCTGATGACTTATATCTTGATATGGATTTTGGCGATGGAGTTAATTATACCCTACCCTATGAGTCGATGATTCATCTAAAGAGGTTATATAAAAATCATGAATTATTTGGTGGAGATGGAGCGATATCAAACCATAGACAATTGCTCAAAAGTATTAACACTAATGAAAACTTACTTACAGGATTAGAAAATGCTCTTAGTTCAAGTTTTCAAATTAAAGGATTACTTAAGATGAATGCAATGCTATCAGAAAAAGATAAGCAAAGACAAAAGGAACTATTTGATGATGCACTTCGAGTTAACAAAGATAAGAATGGTTCAAGTATAGTTCCAATAGATATGAAGTCTGACTATATACCGTTATCAACAGATCCTAAAATAATTGATATGGAAACATTAAACTTTGTCCAAAACAAAATACTTAATTATTTTGGTGTAAGTGAGTCAATACTTAATTCAAAATACGATGAAGATGAATATAATTCATTTTATGAAAACACACTTGAACCATTAACAATATTTCTATCAAATGCATTTAGCAAATCCTTACTTAATAGAACTGAGTTAATAAGTGGAGAACAAATAATGTTTTATGGTGAAAGATTAAACTATGCATCATGGTCAAGTAAGATTACGGCCATTGAAAAGTTAATGGGATTAGGAATATTTTCAATAAATGAATCTCGTGGTGTGTTAGGTTATCCACCAATTGAAGATGGCAATAAGAGAATTCAAAGTTTAAACTTTGTAAATGCTAAGTTTGCTGATGAATACCAAATAGGAAAGGAAAATGAAGATGAAAAATAAAGAAACAAGAATTGCAGAAATTAGAGCAATTAGTGAAGACAAAATGATTATAGAAGGCTATGCAATTAAATTTAATGAAGAAACATTAATTGGTAGCGAAGAACATGGGTTTAGAGAAATCATAGATCCAAATGCACTTGAGGGTGCAAATATGAAAGATGTACCACTTAAATATAATCATCAAGATAATTTTTTAGTTCTTGCAAGAACAAGAAATAAATCATTAGAACTAGAAATTGATGAAGTGGGATTAAAAATTAGAGCTGAACTATTAGATACACAATCTAATCAAGATATTTATAAGATGGTTAAAAGTGGACTCTTGGATAAGATGAGTTTTGCTTTTACTGTAAAAAGTCAGTCCTGGGATAGGACAGGTAAAACACCACTTAGAACAGTTAGACAAATTGAAAGATTATACGATGTATCAATAGTTGATGTTCCTGCTTATGAAGGGACAAGTGTCTATGCTAGAAGTCTGGAGATGTTGGATAACGAAACTAGAAAGTTGGAGAACTTAAAAGTCGAGCAAGATAAAGCAATCATAAGAAAGAAAATAAAAATAAAAGGAGAATTATACTAATATGAATTTAAATGTTAGAAAAAATGAAATTGAGCTTCGTATAAGTGCGATTAAGCGTGAATCAGAAGAAGCCGAATTAGAAACGCTCGAAGCGTTAGAACAAGAATTAGATGACTTGTTAAAAGAAAGAAATGTTATTGATAAGAAATTATTACTTGCAGCTAAGTTTGTTCCAAGTAATGTTTCATTTGAACAAAAGAGTGAAGTAACTACTGAAATGCTTGAAAGACGTGGAACTGATTTAAAAGAGAAACGTGCAGTTCAAGTATCACAAACAGAAATTTTACTTCCAGAACATACAGATACTAAACTTTCACCATATCCATTTAGTGAAGTTAGTTCTCTTGTAGATAACATTAATCTTATTAATTTAAATGGTGGAGAAACCTATAAGAAAACATTCGTAAAAGAATCAAGTACTGCAGGAACTACTAATGAGGGTGAAGATTACAATGAAATTGAACCAGAATTTGGTTATGTAACAATTACTAAATGTAAACTAACAGCCTATACAGAAATCACTGAAGAATTAGAAAAACTTCCAAGTGTTGATTATCAAGCAGAAGTAATTAAAAACATTAAGACAAGTTTAAAGAAAAAATTGTCATATGAAATCTTAAAAGGTGCTGGAACAGCAAACAACTTTACTGGATTATTTTCAGATAAGGCTGTTGCATTAAATGACACACCAGATTTAGAAATCGGAACAATTGATGAAAATACTTTAGATGATATTATTTTTGCATATGGCGGGAGTGAAGATGTTGAAGGTGGAGCAGTTCTTATTTTAAATAAAAATGACTTACGTGCATTTGCTGGACTTAGAACTAAAGAAGGTAGAAAAGTCCACACAATCGATTATGTGAACCACACTATCGATGGTATTCCATACATTATCAACTCAAACTGTAGTGCTTTATCAAATACACAAACAGCACTTGGTGCTTATTCAATGGCATATGGATCATTAAAAAATTATGAAGTTGCTGTATTTTCACCAATTGAAATTGCTAAATCAAATGATTATAAATTCAAACAAGGAATCATCTCATATAAAGCATCAGTTTTTGTGGGTGGAAACGTTGTTGGATATCAAGGGTTTGTAAGGGTAGTTAAAGGCACTCCAACTGAACCTGAAGAAGAATAATTATAATGGCTAGTGACTCAATTTTAACAAAGGTAAAAAAGAGTCTGCTTATTCCTGAGTCGGAAGACTACGCAGATGGGGAGATAAACATTCTGATAAATTCATGTAAAGAAATTATCTCCTCAGCTGGAGTAAGTAGCGAAACAATTGAAACTTCCGAAATAGCACTAACACTTGTTTTAATTTATTGTAAAACTTTCTTCGGCTTTAAAACCGATGGAAGTGTTAGAGAACTACCAGGAAGTTTTTATACAATCTTAAATCAATTAGCAATATCAAGGGGTGAGTAAATGCCAAACGTAAGAGTTAAATTAATTAAGGTAGAAAAACGAAGAGAAAAGTATTTTGTATTAAATGAAAAAGAAGTTATTGGTATTGAACGTAGTTTGACTACAAAAGAATTTGAAACGAATATTCAAACCAAATTAAATATCGAAAGAAAGATACTTATTGTTACATTTTTATATAGTGGAGAAAAGTTTGTAAAAGTTGGAGATAAATATTACAAAGTAGAAAGAACATATGATTTAGGTCAATATATAGAAATCTACTTATCAAGTACTCCACTTTCAAATGAGGACTTCATTTATGGATAAGATGGCAGAAGGAATAAATGATTTAGTTCAAAGATATGGTAATGAAGTAGCAGAATCTATTGAAAGAAGAATTGATGATACTGCAGATGAAATACTTGCGTATATAAAAAGCAATGCACCTAGAAGTAGCAAAGGAAGTAAGCATTTAGCCGATTCATTTATAAAAACAAAAATAGGTGACACAATCTATATTTCTTCAAAAACCAAAGGAAAATTAGTTCATTTAATAGAGTTAGGTTTCAAACATACAAGTGGTAAGTTTGTAAAGGGAAGACCATTCTTAATACCAGGATATGAAACATTCACTCCAAAAATGATTGATGATTTAAAAAGGATAATTAAAAATGGCACTACGTAATGATCCAATACATCGTGCATTAAAAGGCGTAACAAATAATATTTATTATTTAGACAATATTGAAGATAATACTAATTTAAATAATAAAATGCCGTTTATTGTTTGGAGTGTCGTAAACAAAAAACCAATTGTAGCAGACAACAAAGTATCTTTATATAAAGTAACTTACCATATTACCTTAGTAACGAAAAGAAGAAGTGAAGCATTAGTTCATAGACTAGAGTCTAGACTTAATGACAAAGAAATACCACATCAAATGATTAGTAGTTATCAAAATGATGATTACTCATTAAATAGAGTTTACCAAGTAGAAATCATAACTAAAGGAGGTTATTAACTATGGCAAACAAAGTATCGTTCGGATTAACGAATGTTTATTATTCAAAAATAACAACAGCTGGAGAAGTTGATACGTACTCAAATCCAGTAAGATTATATGGAGCTCAAGAATTTTCATCTGAAGTTATAGGTGGAAGTGAAAGAATCTATGCAGATGATTCTGTTATTGCAACCTTAACACAAAATGCAGGTAGAAACATCACCTTAAAACTAACTGAGTTAGATAATGCATTTAAAACAGATATTTTAGGATATGTTGAACTTGCTAATGGGAACTTAGTTGAAGTAACAAACACTAAAACAGAAAAGTTTGCACTTGGATTTGAATTCCAAGGCGATCAAGAAGCAAGAAGAGTTTGGTTTTACAAATGTTCAGTTACACCAATTAATGAAGCAACTAAGACTAAGGGAGAATCTGCAGAAGCAAATAGTATCTCTTTATCAATAGTTGCAGAACCTATTCCTGTTGGGAATTTTTTAGTAACTCATGTGATTGCACATAAGAGTGATGATAACTATTCTTCATTCTTAAGTACAAAACCAACATTACCAGTTATAGCAGGTTAATAGATAATGGAAAAGCAAATATCTATTCAAGGTAAAGAATATAAATTAAAGTCTTCATTGTTTTCTATAATTTCATATAGAAATACATTTGGATCAGAGTTATTTAGTGATATCACAGCAATTGAAAAATTAGGGAATGACACAAATGATGTTTCTAAAGTAATTGATACAATCTTTAGAATTTTTTACATTTTACACAAACCATTCTCAAATCAAAGTTATGATGATTTTCTAAATGAATTTGATTTTGATGTTTTATCAAATCAAGAAGAACTAACAAAAATAAGTGAAGTAATTGCAGAATTATTTAACTCATCAAAAAACGTGCCAGGGAGAAACGTGGAGAAGAGATAAACGTTTCTCCCATCACGGCATCAATAATATTGAATCTTGCTACTTTAGGTATATCTATAAAAGATAGTGAATTCATTGATATTGAAACATATTTTGAAATTGTTGATTTACATCTAAAAACTATTGACTATGATAATCAATCAAGAAGAGCAACACAAAGCGATATTGATAAATTTTTATTATAGATAGGGGGTCAAGTAAATGGCTGAAACCATTAAAGGATTAAATATAAAACTTGGTTTAGATACATCTGATCTTGACCAAAAACTTAAAAATATTAATAGTGAACTTAAAGAAGAACAAAAAGATTTAAGAGCTATAAATAATGCTTTAAAATTTGACAGTAACAATATTGATAAGTGGCGTGAAAAACAAACTAAACTAAATTCAATCTTAGACAATACTAAAAAGAGATTAGAAGTACAAAACAAACGTCTTGAAGAAGCCAAAAAAGCATTACAAGTTGGTGCGATTTCACAAGAGCAATTTAATCAAGTTCAACGCTCAATTCAATATACAGAAACTGACATTATAAAATTAAATAATGAACTTAAAAGAACTGAAGAGCAGATTAAAAGAATAGGTGGAATAAATACATCTAATCTAAAGAAAGTTGGAACATCATTTACTAAGTATGTTACAGCCCCAATTGTTGCAGCTGCAACTGCCTTATCTGCTCTTACTTTTAAATCTATGAAAACTGCAGATGAAATGAAGAATACTGCTTCCAAAATAGGAATGTCAGTAGAAGCATTTCAAGAATGGAGTTATGTTGCAAAAGTTCTTGCTGTAGATTCTGCAAGTTTAGAGAAAGCATTTGTACGAACTAATTCAATACTAGGAGAAATTGCAATTGGTAGTGATAAGTATAGTTCTGCTTTAAGTCAATTAGAAATTACATCAGAGAGTTTACTTGATAAAACAACTGATGAAGCATTTGAAATGATTAGAGATGCACTATCAAGAGTTGAAGATCAAACACTAAGAACTGCACTTGCAAATGAAATATTTGGAGAAAATTTAGGGAATGAGCTTTCCTTAGTTTTACAATCAACTGCATCAGAAATAGATAATCTTAGAAACAAAGCAAAGGAATTAGGAATAGTAACAAGTGAAGAAGCTGAGATAGCAAGTAACTTTAGAAATTCACTTGATAATTTAAAACAAAGTGCATCTGCACTGGCTGTAACAATTGGTGTACAAGTTGTGCCAGTATTACAGAAACTGGTTGATAACATACAATCCAAAGCAATACCAGCAGTAAGAAATCTAGTAAATCGGTGGGCTAATTTATCAACGACAACAAAAAGAATTATAACAATACTTCTAGGAGTCTTAGCAGCAATTGGACCTGTAATAAATATTGTTTTAAAGTTAATACCGTTAGTCAAAACGATAAAAGGAGTAATGAGTGGTGGTGCTATTTTAAAATTCTTCCAGGCTTTTAGTTTTGGGAAAATTGCATTGATTGGTTTAATAGCAACACTAGCTGTATTGCTTTTACAAAATGAGAAATTTAAAGAAGTATTAAAACAAGTATTTAATTCCTTATCAAAAATACTAGAACCAGTAGGCGAGTTAATATCTAGTTTAATGACAAAACTTGAACCTGTCTTAGCTGCAATAGTTAATGTGTTTAGTGAAGTTATAGATGTTATTGTTATTTTAATTGAAAGTATTATGCCAGCATTAACAGAAATAATAGATGTGATAGTTAATGTTTTAGGAATTGTAATAGAAGTTGTATTAGAACTTATTGATAAAATATTGCCAGTACTAATTAGTTTAGTAAATGAAATTGCAAAAATAATAAAAGCATTAAAACCTATTTTTGAAATGATCATAAATTTATTAGGCAATATAATAGGACAAGCAATTAAATTAATAGAAGCAATACTTCCACCAATAATGAGGATACTCGATATTATTATTCAATTAGTTGGAACAATAATTGGTGTACTAGGGACTTTAATAAATGCAATACTTGCTCCACTTTCATCAATATTAGATGTTTTAACTGCAATTATATCTGTTGTCATTTCAGTACTTGAAGTATTAATAAATATTATTGCAGCAATATTAGCACCAGTATTAAAAATACTTTTTGCAATTTTAGAACCAATACTTTCAATACTAATGGTATTTATAGAGATAATTGGTTCGGTAATGGAATTACTAGCACCTTTAATTGAAACACTACTTACTCCCCTAATTGCACAATTAGATTTCATTGCTTATATATTTGAAGCACTAGCACCTTTAATAATGCTAGTTGGAGAAATATTAGGAAATATATTAGCACCAGTATTAGAAGTAATTTTTGCGTTATTAGAACCAATACTTTGGATTTTAGAAAAGATTATAGACGCTGCTAAATGGATAATTGATAATGTCAAAAAGGTATTTGATGGAGTAGGAAATGCGATCAAAGGTGTAGGAAACTTCTTTGGGGATTTATTTACTGGAAAATTATTCCAAAAAGGAAGTAGTACTACAAATAATACAACAAACAATTCCGTAACAGTAAATACAACTTCTTCAACCTTTGATATTAATTCTATTAACAAGGCATTAGGAGGTGCTTACTAATGCGTGAACTTTATTTTAAAAATGAAATAGGAGAAGAGTTTAAACTAAACAGAGAAGTTCTAATTTCATATATTGATGGTCTTGGAATAATTAAAGAAAACACTTATTTTAATTATGGAAGTAAATCAAAAACATTTAGTAAAAATTCTCCTATTAGTCAAATAACATTAGGGCTTGTATTTATGAAAGGATACATTGGATATTTAGAATTTGTTTCCTACATAAAAAGAAGCGAGAATATTAATTTGCATTATAAAGCTGTAGATGAAAAGTATGCATCAGTAGAAATAGTTGAACTAACTAAAACACAATTAGAATATGGAGTATTGAAATCAGAACTTAGATTAGATAAATTGTCTGGTTGGTTAAAAAGAAGAGAAGCTGAAATAAATGTAAGTGAGTCAGCAGTATCTAAAACATTTCAATATAAATATCCTTATACCTATAACGCAACAAGTAATGGGAAAATTAGAATTACAAACTATGGACATAACAAAGCAGAATTGATTATCAAAATTATTGGAGCAGTTAAAAATCCGACAATTACAATCTCACAATTCGGTGTTGTTATTCAAACCTTAAGACTTTTAATTGAAAATACAGGAACATTTGAAATTTCTTCAGTTTCTAGTGATTCTTATATTACTAGGAATGGAGAAAACATTTATGATAAACAAGATTTTACTTGTACTAACTTTTTAACTCTACCTTTAGGCGAGTCTGAAATATATTTTGAAAGTGGAGTAACGGATCCAACTGAATGTCACATAATAATTTTTGAAGAGTACGAGGCGAACTAATATGAAGTTACTTATTTATAGCAAAATTAATTTTGAATTTAAAGAAGAACTTGATGTTTCAGAAGATTATGAAATTATTTTAGATATCGTGGTAAATCAAAATAGTTACTTTGTGACTAATCACAATATTACAAAAGCAATAGTAGGGGATATCGTTATTTTACACGAAAGGTCTTTCTTCTTTATTGGATCGATAATCGCAATTGAACTTAATGAGTCCAATCAATTAAAGATAATTGCAACTGATTATATATCATCATTAAAATTTGAAATGAGAGTTGTTTCTTTTAGCGGGAATATAGGTTCTGAGTTAATTAAATATATCAGACAAGAGTATTCAAATAACCAAGATGAACATCAAAACAGGCAGTTTTTGAAGCTTGTTAACGACTCAACGATAGAAGGTAAGATTGATGGAGAAGAAGACCGAATAACGAAATTTGACAGTTTTTACACAAGTATATACAAAGAACATAGAGTAAGACTTCATGCAAGACTTGGAATTGTTGATGGTGAGGTAACACATATAAAAATACTTGCTCTAGATGCACAAAAAGAATTAACTTTAGCATCAAACTTTCCAATGATAAGAGGATTAGAAGTTAGTGAGAATAATCAAACAGCAGTAAATAAAATAACTTTTATACCGAGTATCAAAAACACAATCAATACAACAATGGAATCATTTTATCTACTAGATGATGGAACTATAACTAGCGAAAAAAGTTCTAATTCAAGAATCCCAGATGTTGTTGAGAAAAAAATGGTCTATAAGGATGATGATTTAGTTGGAAGTATTTATTCACACAAATTCACTTCTGGGCAAATTAAAACCAGTGCTGGATATATCGTATTGGGTGGAGTAAGTTGGCATCAAACAAGTGCAACTTATATAGGTTTTGATGGAACATCTACTGCTAGAGGCGTTCAAATTGGTTCAGGTCCTAACCCACAAACAAATGCATTTATATTATCGGTTCCGATATCAAATCTAGCAGCAAATACAAAAGTAACTGAAGTAAAAATAACTTTAGCCGCTGCAACACTTACAAGTCAATACATGATTAGTGTTGGAAGTTTAACTGGACAATTCAAACAAATAGAATCTAATAGTAATAAAGTTTATACAACAGGAAGGATTAATGAAACTGCTGGCTATATTGGAATTAGTTTGATTGCACAATCTGGTGCAGTGTATATCTCTAAAATAGAAATATCATATCAACCAAAAGATAGTGATGTACAAACATTATTAGAGATGGCATCTAAAGAACTACTTAAAGAAGATTTCATGCATAGCATTACTTTTTCAATAAGTAAAAACAATTTAGTCTTTATCCCTTTTTCAAATATTCACCTAGGAGATAAAGTTTTATTTTTACATAAGGAAAAATATATAAATACAATTCTATCTAAGATTGAAATGAATTCTACTATAGAAGATTATTTAATAACACTAGGTGAAGAGAGATCCAAATTAACAGAAAAGTTAAAAATTATATTGGAGGGGAAATAAAATGGCATTAAGAAAAATAACATTTGATGGTGCTACAGTATCAAGTAAAGATGATGCAGATATCAATTATCATTTATTTAATTTAATACCAGCTGGAATAATTAAAGGACTTGGAAATGAAGTATCCGTTTCAGCAGGTAATAACACAATTACTTTTGGTTCTGGTTATATTCAAATATATGGAAGAAGAATTTATGTAGAATCAAACACACAAATAAACATATCCCTAGATGGAACTAGAAATGGTTATGTAATAGTAGATTTAAACTTAACTCAAAACACTTTAGATTTAACTAAAAAAGAAACAACAAGTGGTTGGCCGAGTTTAACTCAAAACAATCTTGCTAATAGTGTTGGAAGATATGAGTTTCCAATTGCTAAATATTCAAAGACAACTACTAGTTTGTCTCTAGACACCTCATTTACAAATTCAAGACCAAAAATTAAAACTATTGATGAAATAATAAATGAAAAGAACCAAGATGTTTATACCTGGGTAAATGGTAGATATTCAAATGCAGTGATACCATCGGTAGGACCAACATCATCATTTATGAAATATGATTTGAGTAGTTTTCCAGGAAACATCATGGACTGCTTAATTCACGTAAGGCTTGGAAAAATTGCAACATTCACTTTCTCTGGAAGACATTTGTTAGGTGCATCAATGCAATCATTACCATATTTATATGTTGGAACAAATTATTTCCTAACGATAGAATACACAGGTTCACAAATGTATTTATATTCTAATAATAGCAATCACACAGTATCAACAGTGGAGGTGTTTAGATAATGTTAAAAATATTTGAAGATAAAAAAATCCTACTAGCATATTATGGCGGATCAACAGCTTATGGAACAAAAACTAATGAGTCAGATAAAGATATCATAGTAGTTTTAGAAGATTTTAATGGTTCGTTACATTTAACAAAGACAGAAGAAAATATTGAATACTTCGTATTTTGCAAGAAGAGTTTTATTGAAAAAATGGAATTTAGCGATAACTTAACTCCATACTTTAAAATATTTAACGATGACATATTAAGTCAACAAGAACCAATATATTTAGATGAATCATTTATAGATACTTTTGAAAAATATAAAAACAGAGATTTTAGTGAATATATAAAAAAATATTTAGATGCAGTAATAAAATATTATGATTTATTTTTGGAAGAAGATAAGTTACGAAAAAATATGTACCATTTATATAGAATGGAAGAACAGTTAAAAAGATATTTTGAAACTGGTGAATTTATATTAAACATTAGTGATGAAGTACTAGAAAAAATAATGATATTAAAGAATAACTTTGAAAGTGATAATGAAGATATAATAAATGAATTAAGACTGATCCTGGTTTATTTAAAAGGAGTGAGAAAGGATGTCAACAACTGAAGTAGTATTAACAATCATATCTGTTCTTGGAACAATTAGTTCAATCAGTTTTGGATACCTTGCATTTAGAAGAAACTCCAATTCAGAAACCAAACAAATGGGAAGAGAAACAGGAACAGTAATATCGGATTTAGGTTATATCAAATCAAGTATTGAAAGAATAGAAAAAAGACTCGATAACTCCGAGTCAAAGTTTGATGGAATTTCAACAAGACTAGCTCGTGTTGAAGAAAGTGTTGCTTCAGCACATAAGAGATTAGATGAACACTCAAGTAAAAGAAGTGGGGGAAAAAAGGATGAATGAAATAGTTATTAATGTAATAAGCATAATAGTAACAAGTGTAGTTTTACCAGTGATTACATATGCAGGAATTAAACTAACAGAATGGTTGAACACTAAAATTAAAGATGAGAAATCTAAAGCAATATTAAACAATATCTTAGAAGTTATTCTAAATAATGTTGCTACAGTTTTTCAAACATATGTAGAAGCTTTAAAGAAAGAAAATCAATTCGATTCTAAAGCACAAAACAACGCTTTAAGACTAGCGAAAGAAAGAATTATAAAAGAGTTGAATGATGATGAATTGGTATATATTTCAGATAAATATGGCGATGCAAATACATGGTTAAACACTCAAATCGAGTCTACTATTTACAAACTAAAGAATAAAGGTTAAATATCTTAGATAGGCTGTTATTTATAGTAATTAGTAAGCGAAAACATTAGAAATTTATTAAAAAACTAATGATAGAAAACTAAACGAGCCCCAATCGGATTTGAACTCTTTTGAGTAAATTGGTAAAAAAAGAGTACTCACAGTTTCCACTAGTTCCCTTTGTTTGCCCAAACTGGGCATAAATTAACCAATTACTTACTTACGCAAACTTTCTGCCATTTACTCATAGATACCCATATATTCCACTATTTACTCAAAGTGGTAAGAAATTAACCAAACAAGGTAAACGAGCGAAAAAAAGCACGTCCACCATAACTAAACCTTGGCTCCATTTATTTTGAAACGTCCCCCAAAAGTTAGACTTAAGTATATGAAAAAATTATACTAAGAAAAGACTTTGGGGGTTTTTCAATATAATTAACACTCTACCTTGTAATGAGTGTTTTTGCATCGTGATTAAATAATAATTTTAGCCAAAAAAGACACAAATCAAAAGATGTTACCGTCGTGAGACCAACTAAAAACAAGAGCATTAGAACTCAACTACAAATTTCAAAAACAAGACTAAATATTTTTTATTAACTCTAGTGAAAGATAGACGATTGCTTTGTCCATCGTTAATGAACTTTGCTAAAAAACTGATCGGCGATTTAAAACTCGCTAATTTCAAAATTGGCATCAACAAGTTTAACCGTATTTCGATAAAGTGATTGTATAATGCCTTCCTTTTTTAACTTTGTCCATTGACGACTAAAGGTTTCGGGTGTTGTCCCCAAATAAGAAGCGAGGTCTTTTTTTGCCATTGGGAGATGAACTATAAGATTTTTATGAGTATCGCGAGTGGCACTGCGAACGAGATAATGGAGCAGTCTTTGTTTCGCGGTCTCGGTTGACATCCATGTTGATTGTTGCTCAGAAACACTTAAGCGCGCTGCCAAGGTGGCCAACATTGCAATTGAGATTGAAGGATAGGATTTTAATAGTGCTTTGAAATCCTCATAAAAAATCATACAGATTTTTGTATCCGTGATACTTTCCGCATAGGCCTCATAAATACCTTCTTTAAATAGAGCAAGTTCCCCGGCAAACTCACCAGGGACTAAAAGTCGGATAAGTTGTTCACGACCACTTTCAGCCAACCGAAAAATGCGGACCTTGCCTTGACTAATAATATGAATAGAATTAGCAGGCTGCCCGGGGCTATAAATTCTTTCCCCTGCTTTATATGAACTGTGCCTAATCAGTTTAAAAACGAGCGTTCTTTGTTCCGAAGTTAATGCATTAAATAAAGATATTGAATCAAGACAGTTTAGTGCGAAGTGACTATTATTTTCCATCGATTCGTCTCCTTAGATATTTTACTTATTATAACAAGCAAATTGACATACATCAATTTTTTAAACTTTAGGATGTTCTATAATATAGATGTCGCATAAACAAAAGACTAAATTTAATAAAATCGGAGAAAAATATGAGTGTAGAATTAAAAGAGCATCAACAAATGTTACATCAAATGGTTGTTGATTTTGCTCATAAAGAAATCGAACCACTAGACACGATTATAGATAAACAAAAAGGTTATCCTAAACATCTATGGACTAAAATCGTTGAAACAGGATTTTTAGGATTAATTACGCCAACTGAATTTGGTGGGGCTAATTTTGATGCCGTCGCCGAGGCCCAAACAATTTTTGATCTTGCCAGTAAAAGTGCAAGCGTTGCTTTTACTTTGGAAGCACACTTTAAGAGTGTTAATCAAGTCAAAAAATTCGCCAAAGCTAGTTTAAAGGAGAAATATCTCCCGCAAACGACTAAACGTATTTTTGGCTTTGGTTCCACGGAACCACAAGGCGGTTCCAACGTAATGGGGCATACGGCCAATGCTATAAAAGAAGGAGAATATTGGATTTTAAATGGTAATAAAACGATGATCACTAATGGTCATTTAGCGGAAGTGTTTCTGGTCTTACTTAAAACGGCACCATATGAGCTTTCGTGTTTCTTAGTTGATAAAGATATGCCTGGCTTTAAATATGGCAAACAAGAAGATTTTATGGGAATGCGCGGTACTCCAGTTGGCGAAATATTTTTGGAAAATGTTAAGGTCACTGATGAATACTTGCTCGGCACGATTGGTCAAGGGGTCGAAATAGGTGATAGTGCCCACTATGACGCAAGAATTAACATGGGGGCGATTGCCGCGGGTATCTGTGAGCATGCCCTAGACATTGCTT
>Ga0265295_1003553_pt1 | contig 22497 bp, 21 predicted proteins | sample Munlansysbiofilm_FD_192503 | JGI IMG/M metagenome (GOLD analysis project Ga0265295, IMG submission 192503) | Leachate microbial communities from a municipal landfill in Southern Ontario, Canada - Methane capture system biofilm | ecosystem: Engineered > Solid waste > Landfill > Unclassified ...
CATCCCGATAACTTCTTTTTAAGGTTCCTTTATTTGTTTCAATACCTAACGGTTTCAATTTGGGCTTTTGGAGTGCTACTTATAGAGCGTCAAAAAAACAAAATTCTGCGCTCCCTCGAACAAAGCAGTATATTGGCTAAGTATAAGGCAAAAATAGAAGAGGTGCATAATCAATCAAAAGGATTAAGCGAGGAAATAAGTTTATTGGATAGGCATTTCAAAAAAGAAAAAAACACACAGCCATAACCAATATTATTATATGACAATTCAATACAATTATATATTTTTATATATAAAAACAATAAAGATATATTTTTAATTAATATTTATATATTATTTACATATATTTTGCTATAATTTTCTATAACCAATTCAAAAGGAGAAAAAATGAAACCCATCATTTTTATTTTCACAATGCTCTTTGGTTCCATCCTCTTTGGTACGGAAACCATTAAGGAGCTAAAAAACGATTCCGACACTATGGTACTTCAAATCGATACAACCTATCGTATGGGCGATGCCGACTCAAAACAAAGCGCCAAACGTGCTATCTTGGAAAAGGTCAAAGTGGTCGCAAGCGAATATGCAGGAACCTATGTGGAATCCAACGTCGAACTTACAAACGGCAGAATGACCAAAGATGAAATAGCAACGCTCTCAAGAGCTTTCGTATCGCAAAAGATAGTTAAAGAGTCTTTTAAAATGCTTCCAAACGGCTTTATGGTTCTTGAAGCAACGGTGGAATCGACGCTTGATCGCAAAGGCATCACAGACAAACTCGAAACCGTTTCTAAAAGCGAAGAAAACAAAGCAAAAATCGCACAGATCCAAGCGGACAATACTAAGCTTCAAAGTGAACTCGAAGAGGTAAGTAAAGAGCTTTCAAGCCTCAAAGATTCTACCGCAGCATTGGCGCAACAGCTGTTTGCAAAACGGGAAGAGATTTACAAAAAATTAGATGCCAACGACAATATCGTATTGACGAAGTTGGATAAAAAAGAGGTTTTATCTCAGGCTATCGCATCTAAAAATGAATTTGAAAAATTTAAATGCAACGCGAATGCTTATATTTACACCCTCACAAAAGAGTTAAAAATTGTTACAGGACAAGCAGAAACACATTTTGATGGAGAATACTATTCCCTAGTGGTTCCGATTAGTTTTGCTTACAAAAATCACTCAAACGCAGAAAGACTAATTGAGCAAATTCAAGTAAAAGAGGTGCATTCCCAAAATAAAGCTAAATATCTGTCTTCTAAAAAAGCTTTCGTGGAAGCCAAGCTGAATCATGCCAATTTTGTTCGAGAAATTGCAGGATTTAAAGTCGATAGAGGTTATATAACCTCTTTATTTCAACCATTGGAAACGAAATACAGTATCGTGTTTAACAATTTAACTGAACATGACATTGCCAAAGCGGATGATTTGATTATCTCCATTGAGGGTGATTTTGATTTTTCTGAATGTGTTGAAGAGATATATCAAACCAATATGAATAGCTGGTTTCTTTCTATCTATTAAACATAAAAAATATAAATTCAACTATGTTGATATGGCAGAGCATTACTAAAAATAAAAGGAAAAACAAATCATGGAAATCAAGTTATTATTATTTTTTGGAGTAGTCGGATTGCTCTACTTTTTCATTACAAGTAAGCATAGAAAGTACAAAAAGCAACCGACTTTTGAAGAATACAAAGAGAAACATCCGAATTTAGTCTCAAGCGATAAAATTCAATGCTCCTCATGCGGAGGGAAAAATATCTTCGTAAGAAGAGTGTTTACAGGCGGAAGTCAAGAGCACAACATTCATCTTTGCAAAAGTTGCGGCAAGAGTCTCTATAGAAGTACAACGGAGATATAAAAACAGATGGGGGGGCAAGGGGCATAAACCCCTTGGCGCTACCGAAGTAACGGTGCAAAGATGCACATAAACAGTATTGTGGCTACAAGTTTATCCATAAAGAACCCCCTTATTCAGTCTTTGGAGGGCAAAAAAAAAGGTCGAGAGTTTCGAACCTCCCGACCTACTTTACCGCTCCATTGACTGAATAAGCTGTAACCACAAAGAAATTATACCACAAAACGATAAAATACTATTTTTGAAAAGGAGTTGTAATGTCTGAAGAAAACATCGTAAAGCATACATGTCGGGTGTTGGGGATTACTTATAGAGAGCTAGGTGAGGCGATTGGATATGGGGAAGGTGCAATAAAAAACGCTTCATCTACCGGTAAAGTAAGCGATCCAATGATAAAAGCTATCGAGCTATATAAAAGAAACATAGAACTTCAACAAGAGCTTGAAAACTCAAATAAAATAAAAGCGACTCTAAAAGAATGGCTAAAATAGGGGTATATGGCTATCCATACACTAGAAAAGTAATTTAAAATTACTTCAAAAATAAACACAATTAATAAATAATTACCCAAAATGCTTGCAAAGTTAATTATATTTTGCTAAACTTCTAAAAATAAGTCATAATAAATGACATTTTAAGGAGTTTGTAGTGAATATAATGGCCCTTGGTTTTAAAAGCGATATTATAGAAATAATTGATGGTTCTGTATCAGTTAGAAAGCTATGTGAAAACATAGGTTTAATTGACTTAAACTCACAATACAAAAAAATCCAATCCGACGAAAGTTTCCAAAGCGAGTTCAAAGAGATAGAGATAAACGGCATCATCCAAAAGGTGCTATGTATCCCATACAACAAAGTTGACGGTTGGCTCTTTTCTATCAGTGTAAATCGTGTCAAACCCGCAGTGAAGCAAAAGCTCATTGAGTACAAAAATGAGTGTTTCGATGTGCTGTATAAACATTTTAACTCACAACCAACCGAACCCGCACACGCCATCCCCCAAGACCCCACCAATCTCCTGATCGATCTCGTAAAAGCAACACAACAACAAAACGAAATGATGCTTCAGGCTATCAATAATCAGACGACAATGTTTAAAAGCCTGCAAAAACAGATGCTAGAGGTTACAAAAGCCGTTCACTACAACAGCGACGTAATGTATGCGACCCAAGAAGCTATCAACATGAGTCAAAAAAAGCAGAGCAATCCGACATACCCAATGAGGGTGCCACATATTGCACATCCCGATATGCCACCTTTCAAGCTGACGTATATGCAAAAAAAGACTCTCATCGCAATTGAAGAGCTGATCGGTCAAAAACAATACTACGAGATCATCGACGGGGAAGAGTATTATCGTGTTAAAGGGGTTGAGCTGACATCACGCATAAAAAAGAATTCAGTTTACATTACAAATACTTTAAACACCTTGGCGCAATACGGCTACATAAAAAAGGTGAAACTCAATCATGTGTGCTCAGTCTATGCACTTGTTCCAAAAAAACCAAATCAAGGAAAGAAATAATGAAAACTTTAAGCGCTAGAGAACAACTAATGATAATCGTCAGACTTCATGATCAAAACGGTTTTGAGGTGTTTATAGAGAATTTGCTAAGTATAGACTCAAAAGATCAAGATGCTGTAATTTCGGAACTGTTAGAGATCCTAAAAATGTTTGAGCTTGGGGTGATTATGAAGAACGACTTGTGTGTGTTAAATGATATGCTTTGTGATGTGAGGGGGTGTTAAATGCTTATCCAATAAGCTTATTTCTTCATTTAGTCCTTTTGATTGATTATGGACTTCTTCAATTTTTGTTTTATACTTAGCTAGTATGTTGCTTTGTTCGAGGGAGCGCAAGATTTTATTTTTCTGGCGCTCAATGAGCAGCACCCCAAAAGCCCAAATTAAAACCGTCAAATATTGAGCTACATAAAGAAACTTTGGTAAAAAGTTGTCTGGATGAAAATAGTTTGTCGTGTAGAGTGCCGTTGTCAGCAAAACTTCACACATCACAATCATGTAAAAAATATTAAAGGCCCTCTTATATTTTTCTGTCTGTTTTTTGTATGTATTCAGATCTTCAGATGTTTCAGCTAGCAAATCTACGAACGAAGAGGTTTTGATACTTTCTTCATATCCTAATGATTTAATACTGCTATGTTCTTTGTAATCAGAACTTTTCTTAGCATTTTCAAGGGCAGATTGAATTCTTCCAATATAAGAAAACGTCAAGATCGATTCTCTAAAAACCAATGTGATAGCAGAAATAAACAAGATAACTATTTGCTCTGCCGTAAGTATTAAACTAATGGTTTCTTTTTGGAAGACAACCACAATTGATAGTCCGCAAGCAAGCAGTAAATCAAAAAGCATAAAACTATAAATTATTGACTTGCTGAAAAATTTGATTTCTAAATGTTCCGAAAAAAGTCCCCGTTGAAAAGCTTGCAAATTTATTACGCCACTGATGTCAATTTGTCAAAAAAATCTCTTAAAACACGAGCGCTTTTTTCGTCATTAAAATTTGCGAAAGCAGAAACAACTCCATCATCTATCTTTTCATCTTCATATTCATATCTAAAGCCGTTGGTATCATTCACAAAATAATTAATATAAACATCTTTGTCTTTGTTGATTAGCGCTTGGGATTGAGCTTTGGAAAAAAAGTAGATTTCCACCTGATTGTCAAATTGACTCTTCAGATCCTTCAAGAGCATATTGTTGTCTCCCTCCATTATGCCGATAGCCAGTTTGTTTTTTTTATCTTTTTCTAAAAAACTTTTAAAATCCGGCAGTAAATCTTGGTAGAACCTTGCATCAAACTTTCTTGTAATTATTTTGATTTCATGGTTTGCGTTGTGAATCAATTTTTGTGTGAGAAAATAAGCGTGCTCAAGAGATGAATTTGAAAAGACACGATTGGAATTCTTTCCAGCAGCTTCGTTGACTTGTGTTTTATAGTCTCGTTCAAGACTAGAATCTTTAGTCATAACACTCCCTAGATATATTTAACGGGCATTATATAGGTAAAACCATAAAAACTTGGTAACAAATAGAGATTACTTTGTTGTGTGTATAAAAAAGTTACACTTTTTTGTTAAATTCTAAAATCACAAAAATTTAGGCAAAAAAAAGGTCGCACACCAAACAAGATGCACGACCTAAACCAAAATAAATTCTAAAGTACGTCACTAGCTAGCGCTCTCACCTGCTGACCCAAATCCAATAAAAGGACTAAAATGACAAGAACTTCAAGAACTTGTTCAAAGCAGATTATTACAAAATGTGCATAAATTTAAACTTATGTGTCTCATCTAACACATATCACTTCACATCACTTCAAACTATTCTTAATTTGCTGTTCGAGTTGTTTTTGATATAGGTTTTGGTCGATGTCGGAGTATTTTTTGAGCCATTTTTCATAAATTTTGTTTGTTTCTTTCATTGCATCATTTATATCTGATATCATAAAATCCATGTACGCTTGAGCAGCTTTTCCATGTTCTGTGACTGTAAGACTCTTCGAATAATCCGCTATCGTTTGAAGTGTTTCAGCAAATGAATTTTGGAGAGCAGAAGCAAGATATTCCAAAGCTACGTATTTAGCATATTTTTCTAAATACGCTTGCTGCGCACCGTTGATTGGTGAAGAGGCTATATTTAGTACATATATTGCATTGAGTATTTTATATCCATTTTTCGGAAGCGCACGGATGGTTGTCAAATCGCTCGCGCTTAATTTTGAACCGCCATATATGCCCGGTCTCATTTTAATCAGTAAACTTGTCAATTCTGCATAGAATAATCGACCAAGTGATGAGGAAGAGGAAGGTGTATCTACTGATACAATATATCTAATTTCTTCAGGAACATCATTCGAATCCGTATAGATGTTCTGCACTGCAACGTATCGCATAGGCGTTGCTCCATCTGGCTCTAAAAACGCTCTAAACAATTCTTCGATAGCGGCAAGATTGCTTTTAGGGTAGTTTTGAATTCCCATTTCCTTCTTCTTGTAAACAACCCCAAAATCCCCCACAATCGCCCTCAAATGCGGAATAAAATCTTTCACGGTCTGATTCTGAGAGTGCTCTTTAACATATTCCAAAAAACTCCCGTAAAATCTACTCTTAATCGTAATATCGTCAAGGTTGTTAATAGCTCCCGTAACCATACTCGTATAGCCGGCAGCGGTTCTTATACCATCACTTATGGCTGCATAAGAATCGCTGTGTCCGTTGCCTCCCGGAGAGCTAATAGCCTCCCCAAGAGCCGCACCAACCCCGTTCCCAATATTCTCCGCCATTTTACACGCATCTAGCGACATGTTGTTGATCATATTGATAATCTCCTCCAAGTCCTGCATGATTGTCGCACACTGTGAGCACACCGTATCAATGGCCATTTTAAAAGCAAACGCAGGAGCCGCCGAAGCGACCATTTTCAGCTTCTCAACGATCTCATCAAAATCCATGAATGAAATTGCACCGAGAGAAAAATCCATCCCGTTGCATCCGACCGAAAAGCTAGGCGGTGTGATATTGATCGGTCGAATTGTTCCGAGATTGCCCCAACGAACCCTTACGCCACCCCCACTCAATACACCGCCTTGTTGTGTTTTGATCGAGGAAGGATGTTCCGTAGAGCCTTGAAAGTTTCCTTTTGCCCAAGCAGTCCAACCCGTCGCACTGGCAGGCGTGCTAGCAATTAAAAATGCAGACAATACAAATGAAATATAGCGTTTTTTTACCATAGTGCTTTTCCTATTATTTGATCTTTTTTTACAAATCCCCAATATCTGCTATCATATGAATTAAACGAATCACCCATTACAAAATAATGACCTTGGGGTATCTTTCCTTCATATTTAAATAGCTCTACAGGCTTGTTTTTTGAGTCACGCTTTTTTCCGATGCCAAGATACTTCTCGTTGCAAAAAAAATCGTTTGCGATAACGCTTAGCGTCTCACCTTCTTTGCAAGCTACTTTTTTGATGAAGTTGTGACCGTTCTCATAGTATGGATCATTGTCGTGGTTGAAGTAGAAAGCAACGTATTCCCCATTTTTGAGTTCAACATCCCTGCTCTCTTTTTTTTCTACCACAAAGAATTTGTGTGTCGTAGAACCCGTTGTATCAAGAGCAATGATGTATTTTTCTTTCAATATGTCAAATGTGATATGCCCCAAGCCATAAAACGCCGTTGCAGCCACACCAAAATACAAAAGAGCCTTTTTGCTCCCTTGCAATTTTTGACTAAGCAGCTTCTTCATCTTCATTTGTGACTTCCTCCTTCTCTTTGGATTTTGAGTTAGCTTTTTCATCCTCGATAAGCCTTCTGATCGCCCCGATTTTTGTACATTTGAAGCGCTCTTGGTAAGAATAGATAAGTTTTTTATCTTTTTGATCGGTAGATGTGAGATAATAAAAGAACTTAGGCATCACTAGGCGCATAATGCTTTTCTCATCGTCCGGAGAAATAACGAAAATTTCGGAATACTCTCTTTTTCTCGTTTTGACACTTCTGATTTTTCTTTTGTCAATTTCTGTAAAGCCAAACACGTCAGCTTTGATCATTGACTCTACAGATGGCGTGGTTTGCTTGAGGAACAGCTTCCAAGACGAGTTGTTTACGATAACTTTTCCTGCTTTAGAAAGACCGCCGTCCGCACTATAAATATCATCAAACCCTTGCGTTGCAATAATCATAGAGCCGTTAAATTTTCTCGCTCTACGGTACGCTTGATCAATAAAATCATCCATTACAGGGTTTTTGCCTAAAAATCTATGTGCCTCGTCAAGAATAATTTGAATACGAGGCTTATTTGGATCGGCAGAGTACATAACCTTTCCGATATGATAGAGAATAAGCAGAACAAGCGGCTCACGCAAATCCTCATGGTTTTCAACCCCTTTGAACTCAACAGCCATCATGTCTTTATCCATTGAGAATTCACATGGACCGCTAAACCATGCGCCATACATACCGTTTTTACAGTATTGCCCTAGTTGTCTCGCAAAGTCCATAAAGCGAGAATCATCACCATGCTCTTTGATGATTGCATCTCGTATGTGTGTAATCTCGACTTTATTGCCAAATATATTGAATTGATTAAGAATGAGCTGTTGCAATTCAGTTTTAATGAGCTTCTCATCTTCTTGTGCTCTCTGAGTCGATTTTGATGAACCTAGAAGATAAATAAACGTTGAAAGATAGGGCAACTCCTCAAACATCTCTTCTTTGGTGTTAATGTCGGAAAAAGGATTAAAGGAGATCGCCTTTATATCGGGATTTAGGTCAAGATATTGCCCGTTAACCGCTTCAATTAGCCCTGTAAAAGAGTTATCGTAGTCCAACACAAAGATCCTATCACCACGGGTCCAACTCATAAATGCGAGCATGTTTAGTAGAACCGATTTTCCCGCCCCCGACGTTGCAACAATATAGCCGTTGAAGTTGATGTTGGATTCGTATAGATCAATAAAAGCCAACTGCCCTCTTCTTGTTACCAAAGGAAGATTGTAGCCAGCTCCTTTGGTGTCTGCTTCAACGGGGAACATATGGGCGATTTGGTTTGCAAAGAGAGTTCTATATTTTCCACCAAGATGGTAAAAAAACTCATTATTGGCACACATAGGCAAAGAGCTTAAAAATGCCAAATGGTGGATTCCTTTTGTTCTTTCTAGCTTTATCTTTGTGAGACCATCTCCAGATTTATTCCAAAACGATTCAATCACTTGTGCGTTCAAGGAGGCTTTTTTGTAATTATCACCTGCGACCAAAATATCCATATCAACTTCATACAAGTCCTCTTGTTTTTGAACGATTCTGTCGATGATCTCCATGCTCTCTGTTTTAACAGCAACGAACTTTCTGAACAATTCCCCCCAGTTCTGCGTTGCAATAGTCGAATGGTTGCGAACCGTGTTCTTGGTGGATGCTTTTGGTTTCTTTCTTACCGTAAGCGTTATGAAAAACTGATCGTTGAATTGGTTTGCATTGAGAGACTCCGACAAATAGTCACCAAGTTTCGAGCTAAACTCCCAAATATGAAAGTGAGTTGATATTGCCTGTGGAGTCATATTGATCCAGCAGGTTTTATGATTTATTTGAAAATAATCATCGTCTGCAAGATAAGTAGAGGATGGAGATATTACCTGCTTGTTGATATATTTGCCTTCGTCATACCAAGGATAGTTGTCGGTATCTGCATCCGGGTTAAACAATTCGTATCCTAATTCTACGAGCTTATCTGGAGTGAGCGCCGTTGGGTAGAAATTGTTCGATTGCAAGATATTGTTTACGTCGTTTTGAAAACGATCAACTTCGCTTTTCTTTGCTTTGTTTGTTGCGTTTACAGAAAAAAACAATCGAATGTTTTTGAGTTTAGTCACCATGTTTTCAGATAAAGACTCTTGTGTTTTTTCCTTTAGAAAATCAAGCATATTGTCTATCGCACCCGAAGCCAGCTCTGCGTCTTCACCGCCACGTGAAGCACGAACAGAGTGCTCTGCTTTGAAAATATCCAAGTATTGTTTTATATTTTTAGATCCATAATAAAAAACTTGTAAATACAATCCTGATGGCATTTTGTTGAGTATCTCGTTCATTGCCGCTGCGGTTGCTCCTCCTGCCGCTGTTCTCGGTATTACCTCGAAACAGAACCCCGTAGTATCATCGTTGTTTGTGTACTGCTGTTTAGCAGGATCGTAAACACTAAAAGGTATAAAATCGCTTATTGAGTATTTTTCAAAGACAGAATTGAATGTCTCCACGGGCAAAGAGTTGATTTTGTCTGTTTGAAAAAAGCCAGATAAAAAGTTAAACATTTCTATCCCCTTTATTTTTGCAAGATTGCTTTGTGTGAATCAGCTACGGCATTGTATGGCTCGTTGGACTTGATAACAATTTCACCCTCTTTGACTTTAATCCACACCGATTGCTGTTCGTGATAAATACCATCTGCCGTTTCATAAGGCATAATCTCTACTTTTGCAAATAAAGGCTCTTGAAATAGTGGTTTTGAAGAAAACTCATCATTTTTTTTGTTTTCAATGATTGCCTCGGTGATGTGATCTTCGGCGTATTGGGGGTTCGACACAAGCATCTCTGCTTTTACTTGCTTGTATTGTGTTTCTATTGGAGTGCTTGGCTTACTTTTCATCTCTTTGAGTCTTGCAAGCTTGTCCACTTCCTCTTTTGTGTAGATCGAGCTTGAAGCCACCTCTTGCTTGATTGGCTTTGGATCGTTTGCACACCCGGATAACCCCATTAGAAGAATTGCCACTACTGAAAGAATGATATTTTTATTCATGATTTGCTCCATATTCAAGTTCTAATTTTTGTCGTAATCTTTCGTTTTCGAGGTGTTGGTATGACAAAAGCTGATTGATTGTCCTGAAAGACAAATTGTGTGCCGTTAGAAAATCTTTCTTTGTGTCTTCAATACACTTCTCAAGGATGCCTTTATCTATTTTCTTGCAGCTTTCTACCGCACAGGTGGAGCGGCCTATTTTTTCGTAGCAATGATCAAAACTGATCGAAACACCTTCTATGTAAGTTTCGTGTGTGTCCTGTTCTGCAATAGAAACCGATCTTTTTTTCTCGTTTATGAATTTATAGTTATTTGATACCGAATCACATATGCCGCTGTTTTTTCCTCTTTCACAAGAAAACTCGCTTTTATAAGGCATAAGAGAGCATCCGCTCATCATGCCGCCTGCGATTAACGCCCCAAGCCAGAATAACCTATTTCTTCTCTTCATTTTTCACCTCTTGTTCTTCTAGGATTTCAAACTTTGTCAATCCTGTAGTTATCAAATCAACTTCTCGCCCTGCGCTGATTTCAATTACTGGGGAGATTTGATCTGCCATTTTTAAATAAAACTCCGCAAGTTTTTCAGCGGCTTGGCTAGCTCCGCCAAATGCTCCGTATTTCATGCTTGTTAAAGTATCCATATCTTGCGTTCCCGTAGTTGTTCCCGTGCCACCCATGATCGTAAACTGTTGCGACTGATTAAAGGCTTCGCCAACGCCTTGAAGAAAGCCGGCAATAAGTGTTCTTGCGAGCAATGAACCCTGTTTCGTGACAACCTCGCCTTTAAGTCCTATTTTTCCATCTTCGCCACTTACCATCGCTTTGAATTCCATATCAACATGTTTGCCTGTATTTGTCATACAAGACAAAGCCGTAGTTCTGATATAGACCCTTTCGCTGCTAAGATCCCCATAGCCTTCCCCGAGCACAAAACAATCTCTTAGGTCGTATCTGTATTTATTCGGCAGCACCGACATGTCGGTTAGCTGCATAAGGATCGGAAGCGGATTTGTTTTAGCTTGTGCCATCGTCGGAGCATCAAATCCGCTAAGCAGTGTTACCTTTGTAATACTTCCCGTCGGGAGATACTCGGTTGGCTCTTTTGACTCTTTTGACTCTTTTGGTTCATCCGATTTTTTTTTTATTTCAAATACGTTCAAGTTGTCTTGAATTGGTTGCAACACTTTTGTGGTTTGCTTTTGCGGTTCTAAAAAGCCGCTACCGCCCTCGTTGTTCGTCGCTTGAAAAGGAGACGGCGGTTTGCTTCCCGGGGGCATCGGAAAGTTTTTATAAAGCCCATTTACGAACGGAGAAGAAGGCTGCCCCTGATCTGAAATTTGAGTTTTGTTTTGAGCTTCTTGTTCTCTTTTTTCATCAAGTTTTTTAAGCATTTCTTTGATTTCCGACAACTCGCCCTTTAGCTCTTTGTTTTCTTTTTGCGTTTCAACAAGTTTTTCCTTTGTGATGTCAATATCGGTCGCAACATCACCAATCCATTTGGTTTTCACCATATCTTGCTCATTTACAAGTGAATGGTGTTTGATATTGTTCTCAACACGCTGTTGCTGTGGCGCATCATCAGAAGTTACAAAAGCAAACAAAATTGCCACAAACAAAGCACCGGCAGCTACAACTGCAACTACAACCGTCTGCATTTTTTTCATATTGTTTGGATTGAATTTATATTGCATCACTCGATCTCCGCATCAACAACTAGAATGAGCTTTGCCGATTTAGACGGAAGCATTTTATAAATTCGGTTGTCATAAAAAATGGTGTATGCTTTGATTTTTCTCTGAAGCTCTGCATTGATTTTATGTAAAATATTTTTGACATCAGGAATACTCATGGCAAAAGTATTGATATTTTTGATTTCATACTCGTAAACATCAAACTTATGCCCGCTATGAAGGCTTATTGCCTTGTATGCTAAATCTGCTTTAAGCTCGGGCATTTTTATAATGGAGTATTCATTATTAAGCTGTGACTTCGTAAAGCCTTTGATTTTTTTGTGAACAAGAAGCTCTTTAATGATCCCATTTGAGATATAAGACACATACTCCATTTCTTTATTGGCAAATATCTCTTCTTTTTTTTCTTGAAAAGACTCTGTAAAGATTATGGTAGTTGCGTCCTGTTTTTTTGGATGGACTATGAGTGAGTAGGTCTTGTTTTCAGTTACCACAAACAGCTCGGAGGCTTTTGCTTTGTGGTAAATTATTTTGGGTTCGCCCGTTTCTACAACTTGATCCTTTACTCTTGTTTGTTCTGACTCAACATAGGGTGTGAACTTGATATACATTTCGTTATCAACAACGCTGATGGTCAAATCCTTCTCTTTTGAATTGGCTTGGAATTTAATAGGGCTTGGAAAAACAAGTCTATTAACATCGGATCTTGATAAGCTTATGTGTTTTGTGTCGTTGAGATTATCAATAATCTGAGTTCCTGCAAAAAGCGTTTGAGTGGCTAAAACCATCAGTAAAAGCATTTTCGATTTTATTGTCATTTTTATTTGTTCCTTTCATCAATCAGGTTGAGATTTACAATATGGAAAAGTCCAAATTTTATGCGATATGTAATTTCCAATTTGATACTTTGGTTGCGTACAATTTTGTTGGAGATGGAGTCTGCCAAGGAACCGTTGACGATTATTTTGTTTGGCGCACTTTCAATATATCCAACGTAAAACGACCTCGCTAGGTTGTTGTCTTTTACATAGTCGTGCATTTTTTGAAGCTCTTTTTTGACTTCATAGTATGTTTGGCTATCAACTAAAGGAAGTATGTTTTCGATCATTTGTGCACTATTGTCTTTGCTGATATTTAAAAGATTGTGGGCTATAAAATTGCCCATCATTTCCAAGTAGGTTTTGGATACGGTGTCTCCACTAACCCAAAATTCTTTGTACGTGTTTTGAGGCGGCAGAAAAACAGTTCTTTGGGAATCTGTTTTTTCAACCACAACAAACACCAAATATGCAATCAAAACCCCTTCTGTAACAAGAAGTGTTTTTAATAGACCGTTTTCTTTGATAAAATTGTCTTTGAGATTTTTAAATTTTGTTAAAATCAAGTTTGTCCTTTCATGTAAATTAAGCTAAAAAATATTTTTTATACGAATGGGGAAGTCTCCCTGTTTTAGGTTTTACGAAGCCATAGATATAAAAAACATGTTTTAGGTAATTTCTATACTTATTGCTTTTCATTTTCTCGTTTATATATGCCAAAGAGCCACCAATAATAAAGCCCCCTATGCCTGCCCATCCGTCAAGTAGAAATACTGAGAAGATCCCGCCTACGGCAAACACTACCGTATCCATTTCCCAGTTGCATACCATAGGCATTTGGTCTATATACATGTGAATTCTTGCGTATTGATTTTCTTCCATGTTGTTTCTCCTTTTGTGTAGAATACACCGCACAAAGCGGCGTATCAATTAGAATGTAGCACCGGCAAAAGCGTTGATTACTGAAGGTAAGTTACTAATAACAACAAGTACAATCAAAATAACGATTGCATATAGATACTGCTTCATGGTTACTAATGTGATTGCAAAAATCAGCATCAAGAAGGAAATAATTTTCATCACATAGCCGTCAGTAAACCATGCACTCACTTTTGTCCATGTGGAGGATAGTCCAAGCGTGTCCCCCGTACCAGCATAAACATTCGCCCCAAAGAATAGGCCAATAGCCAACAAAAACAGCAATCTCTTAAAGAATAATTGCATTATTACACCTCAAAAAAGAAGATGGGCAATACACCCTCGATATAATAATGCGGCTATTTTCAGAAAATGTGTATATTTATTTTAAAAAAGTTTGAGGAAAAATATATATTGAGAAAGAATTAGAATGAAGATAAGAGGAAGGAAGACAAATTTTTCAAAAATTCCACCAGTGGAGAATCGTAAGCTGTAGGGTAGTATTGAAAAATTTCTAATAAGCGGAAACATAGCACCCTTAACACCGCTGTTTGTCATTGAATCTTCAAGTATATGCAATATTGCTCCAAAAAGAAATCCAATAATCAAAAGCTTTACATAAGTGTTCTCCATGTCGTAAAACCATAATGCGCCCATTGGAACTATGTAAACAAGCATATTGTGGGTAAGTGTTCGATGTCCTATGAAGAAGTTTGTGGGGATGGAAACTATTTTCACTTTGCTTCCTAGAAAGGAATTTGGTTCATCAATATCTGGAAAAACAGATCCAATTAGCACGCCTAGTAGTGCAAACAGATAGGCATTGGTGCCATAATCCAAAAAGCCTAAAAAATACACAGAGTTGAATATGGCTGTAGAGGTGAGAACATGAGATTTTACCGTCATTTTTTTGCACTCCAATTTTCATTACAAATGTTTTTATATATAAATTATATATAAAATTAATAAACAAAAAGTTGAATTTCAATATATTTTTAATTAATGCGAAAAAATATTCATTTTTTTTGAGTTTTGCGACATTATTAAGGAAGGTAGAAAAATAAAAAAGGAATCACCTTGATTAAAAAGATATTAGCGTTGATGCTTTTGACAAGTTCCGTTTTTGGGGCAAACGAAATTTATACTTGGGGTTACCACGATTTGGTTTCGGAGTCTCTTATCGGGCTTTCGATGTTTTTGGAACAGCAAGACACCAATTTAATGAAAATTGTTTTTGCGTTCGGGCTTGTAATGATGATGATGAGCGTGTTGAAGCAAAAAACACACAGCATGATTGGTTTTGAATTTGCAAAAATGCTTGTGCTTTTGCTTTTGGCTCAAAACCTGTTTTTAAAAACAGCCAATTCCTCCATTCATACATACTCCGTGGTTGACAGAGTAACGGGACAGACAACAACAATCAATAAAATACCCGTCGGGATAGGACAAACGCTATCTTTGTTTACGACTATTGAAGATGCGATCATGGCAAAGATGGAAATAGCCTTCTCTATGCCGAACTCAAACTCCTATCGCCAAGCGGGGCTTGGATTTAACTTGGCGGCACCTATGGAAATATTCAAAACAAAAGCCGCAAATCCTTGGCTGGAAAAAACAATAACAGCATACATAGAAGATTGTAAATTCAAGGGGGATTTTCAGACGGGACAAGATTATAGTGAAATGTTTTACGCAACAGACATCACAACCGTTCTTGCAACGCAGAATCACCTCTTGTCATACTACTATACCGCATCAAACCCAGAGGGTGTGCTGTACGACTGCTCCGAGCTATGGACGCTGATCGAAAACAGTGTCACAAGCGAAACCGCAAACATAATGTCTTCTATGGCAGGAAGATTCGGCATGAACGCAGTAACGTTTCAAGACAAGTCGGATGTCGCTATGGCTACAATGGTTAATTCCACGATTGGCGCACAGGGAAACATGTTTCAGGCGATACTCAGAAACACCTCTCTTGAGTCGGTTAATAAAATTGCCGCAGCTACGGGAATGGATATAAGCACACTTGTGAGAAATAAAAGCGTAGCAGAGTGGTCTATGACAAACGATGCAATTCTTTCTACACTCCAAGCACAAGGGATTATCCCGATCATGAAAGCAATGGTTTTAGTGATTATCATCACTATCTCTTGGATCTTAGCTTTGCTTACCATTGCGACACTTAACCCAAGCTACCTCAAAATGTTCTTTATTCTTAATCTTTGGTTGCTTCTATGGGGTCCTCTATTTTTAATCCTAAACTACGCAATTGACATTATGGCCGCAAATGACATCGGTAGCTACGGAGGGGCGGTGACAGCTCAAAATCAAATTGATATTTTTGGAGCACTTGGAGCCAAAATCTCCGTTTTATCAAAACTTGTGTGGGCGGTTCCAATGTTGGCATTTGCAATCGTAAAAGGAAGTGAACATGCTATGACGTCTTTTATTGGGGGTATGGGGCAAGGAGCCTCTGCCGCAGTGAGCGGAGCGTTGCAACAGCAGACAAGGGATGCGGTTATGGGGAGAAGCGATTTTCTTAATCTGCAAACCAACCAAGCGGGCGCAGTTACGCCACATGGAACTCAAATTAAAAGCAATCTTTCTACGCAAGACGGGCAAGTTAATAAAACACAAACGGGCGACAACCTAGAGATGCAAAACTTATCTACGGGAACAACAGTGACTACGGGAGATAACCGTATTCAACATGATTCTAAAAATTTAAACGCTTCTGTAACACAAGCAGTTGAGACGGTAGGCACAAAAGCGCATGAAAAAGTAGAACAAACGGCAGGCTCTTTGGCTCAAAGTTGGATAGATAGCGGTGCAACGGTCAGTCAAAGCGGTAACACATGGCAGGTAACAGATAAATATGGCAATACACATGCTATTAGCAAACAGGATGCCGAAGCGTACCAAGAAATAAATGCTAAAGCTTTAAAAGAGGGGTATAGCTCTGGAGTGAAAAATGCTACGAGTGAAGAAAGAGCAAAGTTAGAAACCGTAGCGTCCAAGCTTTCAGGACAGATAGAGGGAGGAGCTAGTATTGGCATCGGCGACATAATCAAAGCAGGTGGAAAAATTACAAAAACAAATGATGGAGGAGTTGCAATCTCTTATGGTGATAAAACACTTGCAACATTTGAGGCTGGTAGTAATTTCGCAAAAGAATATAGTGCCTCTTTCCAAAAAAGTTTAAGCCATCAGTTGTCTGAATCGCAACAAGCATCTCTTGCTCTGGATAGAATTCATGGAGTTTCCAACGGACGGACCGACCAAGACACAAAACAAACGCAAGACGCAATAGCTGAAACTTTCTCGCAGGCTCATAGCATAAAAGAAACACTTGCTGAAATTGCAAAAAATGGAGAATCTGCACAATCGAATCTTTTAAATACGGCTATGAATAACTATATTAAAAGCGAGGGGAAAAACAAGGGTTGGTTTGATGAAAACGGTAGTTTTAAAAATGATTTTGTCAAAGAGGAAGCTTCTTTGACTGCATTAAAAAAAGATGCCGAGTTGCAAAAGGGTGAAGCAAATCTTTCAGAGTTTTTAGGAAAATATGGAAATCTTACAAAAAATGCACAAGACAGCCAATTCAAAGGTTTTGACTCAAAAATGCAACAAGGGGAATCAACTAAAAAAGAGGTTGAGGCAGAAATAAATAACGACAAAAAAAACATAGAGAAAAGCAAGCCCGGTAGTTTTGATGAAAACGGTAAACTTGATGCAGAGAAGCAGAAAGATAATATTGAAAAACAAATCAACCCTGTTGAAAAAACAGCAGAAACAACATTTAATGCAGTCAAAAATAATTCATCGCTAAGAATCAATTCTCCAGAAACAGAAGAGATTCAAAAGTTATACTGGAGAGGCAATCCGGGACTAAGCGCAAGCACAATCCAAGGTGACCTCGATGCCTCATATGATCAAAACACTAATAAATACGAAAATAAAAAAGACAGCCTAGATGAGGAGAGAAAAAATAGTAATTTCTTGGCATTGCTAGACAAGGTGGAGGGGAATGAGCTTGCTGTAGCAACTGCGGCGCTCTTAGGTGCAGCAGGAGTCAAGTATGCCCCACAAATTAGAGATGCTATTACTGAAAAGCTCCAAGGAGTAAGTGGTGATGCCGATGAGTTTGCAAAAGTAGCTAACGAAATGGATAAGGCGGCTTCCGATGTCGAAAAAGCAATAAAAACGGGCAAAGGCGGCGCAGGCACATTTGACGCATTTGATAGTCTAGGACTCGCTGGTGCCGCTGAAAAAAGCGGGTTTGTGTTCAATAAAGACGGCTCAATTGATGAAAAAGCTACTTCTATTAAACAAAGCGGATTGCGTGCGGAAGGCAAGCTTGAAGAGATTTTTGCGGGAACTTCCGAGCAATCAAAAAAAATGAGCGACATAGGAAGAGAAGAGTTTGCAAAAAGAATTGATGAGCAAATTGCGAATACGCAAGATCCAAAAGAGATTAAAGAACTAGAGGCTCTAAAAAAAGACACTCTTGATGGAAAATCCATTAGTAATAAAAGAATGGCGGAGTTCGGCTTCGGTTCAGGCGCCGCTGTTGATGAACCAATCAAAGTAGGCTCAACGGTGCAGGCTTTTGATAATGGGCATTCAAATTTTGGAACAGTAGTGGGATTCAACAAGGATGGCACCGCAAGTGTACATTTTAAGAACAACACTACGGGAAATGAAGCTACTGTAAAAATAGCCCAAGAAGACTTGAAGAATGTCAAATCAATTCCTGATAAGGGTAATTTTGATTTTGGCAAAGCAGGTGCAAACATATTGGCTTCTACGCCAGAATTAAACACTCAGATTGATCCAAAAAATTTCCATACAGATGCCTCTCCTCTTGGCGCTGCCGATGATGTAAAAATTGGTGGAGGAAAAGTAGGTGCAATTACAACCATAGTCACCATGCTTGGAATGGGTGCTGTAGCGGCAAATGCAGATGAAAACGCAGATGGTAATCTTGGACAAAGAGCAATCAACACAGCTTTTAATCAGCAAGAAGGAGCCGGATTTATTCAAAATACATTAAACGCCACAGATGCAACAATAAGTGCGTTTGATCCTACGATTGTAGGATGGCAAACCGCAAAAGAAACATTTTCTAGTGTTAGCACCAATATAGAACAAGGAAATTATGGCGATGCCACACTAGATGTAGTAAAAGCACCTGTTAATTTTGCACAAAATGTTTGGACGGAAGGAACAAATTTGGGACGAACAGCTCATGGCGTTTACGACAATTGGCAACAAAACCAATCCGTGTTCGACAATGCGACTCCCGAGCAATTGCAAGCAACTCAAGGGGCAAGACAAAACTTACAAGATTCACCTTTGCTCGGTCGGTTCGGTGTTGCCTCACCACTAATTAAAAATTTCGGAGGGCAATAATGCAAAACAGAATAATCTACGGACTCAAAAACAAAAAAATACAATTGCACTATCAGCCCATTGTGTGTGCCGCAACGCACAAAATATACAAATATGAGGGTTTAGCAAGATTGACATGTAAAAACAACGGGGAAGAGACTGTTTACTATCCTGATTGCTTTATCGACAAGAGTAAAGAGTTGAATCTTTATAAAAAAGTCACAGTTGATGTGTTGTGTCAAGCCATTTGTGTGCTTGAAGCCACACCAGATATTTATTTATCTATAAATCTGACTATGCAAGATTTATTCTGCGACGAAACAAGAAGCTTTATTCTAAAAAAACTAAAACACACCGACGGAAAAGTGTGCGAAAGGCTTATTTTAGAGATCACGGAAACGGAATCAAAAGGCGACGAAAAGCAATTCAAATCAATCTTGAGAAAATTGCACAAGCTTGATGTCAAATTAGCAATTGATGATTTTGGAAGCGGCTATTCCAATCTCTCAAGTTTGCTTGATTCGCATATTCACTATATCAAGCTTGACGGGGAGATCGTAAAAAACATACATCGGCCAAGAAACAGATCAATCGTAGAGTTGGTTGTGCTATATGCAAACAAGTACAAAATCAAGGTTATAGCGGAAAAAGTAGAAACGCAAGAGCAGGTGAAAATCCTATCTGAAATCGGGGTTGATTATCTCCAAGGATATTATTTCTCTAAGCCCTTGCCTAATCTAACCAAGGAGATTCAGAAGCAATGAGACGACCAGAGGTGACATCTATTGAAAGCGAAATTGATGCTTTTTTACATGAAAGGCTTTTTTATCCAATTCGCAAGGCGATTGTGGATAGAAATTATCGGCAGTTCACAAAAACAAAATCATATTTAAGTTCAAGCGGTATTGAGCAAAAAAAACTACTTGATGAGAACTATAAAAAATGGCACTCTGCCGTAGGTTCATTTTATTTTTCACTCAAAACCATACAAGGCTTGAATCACCTTGTGTCAAGAGAGCTACAAATTAGAGAATTTAGCTCTCAAGAAGTCATAAGAATTAAAGCGGACTATATTTATGATGGGATAGAGTTTAGTGCTTACTATCCAACGCACTACAATGTTTCTATGGGCAAAGAGATAAACGACATTATCAGTGAGCTTAAAAACAAAAAGTATGAGCACGTGGTCGATACCTATGCTCAAAAAAACACAGAGCGTGCCCCAAGGGAGCCATTGACTACTGCACAATTAAAGTATAGTGCTTTTTACCTGTTTGGTTTTGAGCCAAAATACACAACGTATTTAGCTGATACACTCTTTAGGGGCAATTTGATAACCAATCCAAATACAAATGGATGGCATATTGATTCGTTAACAGCAGAAGAGATCATCACCTCTTTGAACCAAGTATTTTCAGAGGCGCAGGTTCTTCAGTACAAGCGAGATTTTAGCGACAAACACAACGACCGAAGCCAAGAGTGCATAAGACCGATCAATTTTTCAAAAGCTTATTTTCCAAAAAGAATAGAGCATACAGACGAATTTTGCTCTATCGGTTTTGAGGACAACCAAACAAAAGAGGATCTAAAAAAGTTATATGAATTTATATTCTACATGACACTTTCCACACAAATGAAAGACAGCATCTATGATTCTTCTACGGTTGAAATAGTTGTGGGGAATAAAAAGCTGAAAGAGCAAGCGAATGTGCTTGTAAAAGGGCAAGAAAATTGGGAGCTTTTAACAGGAAACCTTATTCAGCGCATATCTACGAATGATAGTTCGTTTCAAAAACAAACGGTTGTCTTGCCAGAATTAAAGCCCGGACTTGTTTTGCGTCCGCTTGACGTATATGCCTATTCTTACAATAGCCAAAGACCGCCAAGATATGGAGTTGGGAGGTTTTTGACCCAAATTTTAGAAAAAAATGACATTGGAGGCATTGGCGATCACGATCAGATTATCAATGAGCTTGTTCAATCAAAAGCGGTAGTTGTCATTAAAAACATGCTTCATCCGCAAGAAGCCTCCTTGTTTCTTATTCAATGGCTCAATGATTATATGCCATCTTTGCTCGATCAAGAGTATATTGCGGAACTGAATCAAAAAATGATGGATGCTGCCAATGGGCTAATATCAAAAGAATCAATAAAAGAGGAGCTTGCTCAGCAAATCGATCAGGCGATCTTGGCAAGCGGTATCGCCGTCGAAAATCTAAAACCAAGTCAGGCAAAAATCAAACTACTACAATCTGTTGCGGCAATACACAAGTTGTCCTTGGATCAAAGCATATACAACGACAGCGCAAAAATTGACATGATCCTCGCCAAATATCCACAAGAAGAGCAAAAGCTTATAGGGTTGTGCCCAAACTGCAACTCGCAAGTGGTTCAAAAAGAGCATGTCAATCTGCAAACAGGCGAAGTGTCCGCCTATTTCACATGCGAAAATTTCAAGCGCACGGGAGGCTGCTCTTTTTCTATGTGGGATAGTTATGTTCATAAATTCTTTTCGGATAAAGCAATCGAGTTCTTTACTACAGAAGAAAGAGCCGCAGCGCTCAAAAAAATCCTTTCTAAGAAAAAAGGATACCTTTTTAGCGGCTTTGTAGGTAAAAACATGAAACCCTACGATGCAAAGGTCACATGCGAAAAATTTTTCACAAATCAAAATGAAGAGAGATGGGGCTTAAAGCTTATCTTTCAAAACAAAGGAGACAGAAGATGATACAAGAAATTATTTCCGACATGGTTGAAATTCAAGCAAGAGCAATAAACAAAAGCTTTGCGATAGATCAGAGCTTCGGGTTGATTTGCTTAGAAAACACAATTGAACTTTTTGAAGTATTTATGCAAAAACATGCAAACGAAGCAAATTACTATCAGCAATACCAAGAATTTCTCATAAATTTGTTGCGTAGAATAGACGCTGAACACAAAAACAATGTTATTAACAACATCCCCCTGCCCTTCATGTATCGCATGGAGAATTTAGGAAATACCGCACAAGGGAAGCGTTTTGGATTATAATTTTGGAAAATTAGTTAATAGGCCGGAGCTGCCCCCGATAATTTGGAATCCAGATTCCAAGCAATCAATAAATCCACACATGTTAATTTGTGGAGGATCGGGCGCAGGTAAAACGACCCTGCTTCTTAATATTGCAAAATATTTAGCGGCGGCGAATAAACACATCTTCATTTTCGACCTTAAAGGTGACATGATCGTAAAAGATAACGCAGGAAACGTGATCGGAAACTATATTGAGTTCACCGCTTGGAACTCCCAGTACGGGATAAACCCTTTCGAGTTTGACACGGGTGTTCCCGAAGATGAGCTAAGAGAGATTATTGCAAATGGCTCAATGACAGAACAGCAAAGGTTTAAGGTGCAAAACAGCGGACCAAAGGTGCAGGTGGAGCGCTTTATCGAAATCATAAAAAAGAATTTCTTGCCAAATATGGGAACCAACCAAAAGGATATACTCACCT
>Ga0265295_1003554_pt1 | contig 22490 bp, 17 predicted proteins | sample Munlansysbiofilm_FD_192503 | JGI IMG/M metagenome (GOLD analysis project Ga0265295, IMG submission 192503) | Leachate microbial communities from a municipal landfill in Southern Ontario, Canada - Methane capture system biofilm | ecosystem: Engineered > Solid waste > Landfill > Unclassified ...
AGCGGCTTGTCCAAGGGCAGTGCCGTGCAATACAGTGGGATTAAGGTAGGTGATGTTGTCTCCCTGTCTTTGGACCACCATGATCCGCGTAAAGTGCTGGCCCGTGTTCGGGTTCAGTCAGATGTGCCCATCAAACAGGATGTGACGGCCAAATTAAGTATCACAGGCATTACCGGGCTTTCGGTGATTGAATTTAGTGGCGGTTCGCCAGGCAGTCCTGAATTAGTGGGTGTTGATGGTAACGATCCGGTTATTGTGGCAAGCCCCTCGGCCCTGATGGCATTATTGAGCAATAGCGAGTCCTTGATGTACAACCTGACGGAACTGATTGTGAATGCCAAAAATGTGTTGTCCGATGAAAACGCAGAAAAAATTGGCAATACGCTGGATAACATTGAAGACATCAGCAATTTCCTGTCTGCCCAGGAAACCAGCGTGGATGGCTTGCTCACAGAAGTAACGGCAATGGTTAAACAGGTCAATGGTGCCATGACGTATATTTCCGAGCTGGCCAATAAGGGTAATGAGTTGCTTGGCAAGCAGGCCACCAGGGTTTTGGACAGTGCCGGCCAGGCCATGAAATCATTGGAAAATGCGGGTGCCAATATACAGCAGTTGGTTAAAAACAATCAGGGCGCGATCGGGCAAGGCATGCAGGGGCTTAAGGGTATTGGCCCGGCCTTGCTTGAGTTCCGGAACGCGTTCAGTGACTTACAGGGCATTATCCGTCAATTAAAAGAAAATCCGTCCGAGTATCTGCTGCACGGCAATCAAATCAAGGAGTTCAAACCATGATAAGGCAACCCAGGCGTATCTTACTGTCATCGCTGGTTTTATTACTTGGTGCGTGTTCAATTCTTCCCAAGTCAGACCCGCTCACGGTTTATCAGTTACCTGCCGCCCATGAGGCAACGGCACCGGTTTTTTCTGGTTTGTCTGCCAGGTCTTTAATCGTGTTCACTCCTTATGCCAGCAGTTTTCTGGATGCCGACCGTATTACTGTCATTCCATCCGGTAATCGCCTTAGCGTGTATGAGGGCAGTCGCTGGAGCGATCCTGCACCGGTTGTTTTCCGTAGCCGGCTTGTTCAGGATTTCCGACAAGCCACCGACCTGAAAGCGGTTGGTAATGAGCGGGAAAACCTGCTGGCAGACTATCAGTTACGTGGAGACCTGACCGCTTTTCAGGTTGAATACCGCAATGGGCAACCAACAGCCGTTATTTCCTTTGATGCCAGTCTTACCGAGGGACAAAGCGGTAGGGTAATTGCCAGTCGTCATTTTAGTGTTACCGAAGTGGTTGATGGAAGCCAGGTGCCTGAAGTTGTCCAGGCTTTCGGGCGGGCATCCACCCGTATCAATCATGACATTATTCAATGGGTGTATCAGGTAGCCGGTAAATGAAAGTCGTTGTTCAGCGGGTACAAGAGGCCAATGTCACGGTAGAGGGTGAATTAAAAGCAAGTATTGGCCGGGGAATGCTACTGCTGGTGGGCATCACCCCTGATGATACCCAAAAGGATATTGATTATCTGGTGCGTAAAATTACACAGCTACGGATTTTTGATGATGAGCAGGGAGTGATGAATCTTTCCGTCCTTGATAAGGGTTTTGATATTCTGGCGGTTAGCCAGTTTACCCTGCTGGCAGATACCCGCAAGGGCAATCGTCCTTCGTATATCAAGGCGGCCCGCCCTGAAATGGCATCGCCTTTTTTTGATAATTTTGTGCAGGCGCTTGAAAAGACCCTGGGTGAAACGGTGCCAACCGGCATATTCGGTGCGGACATGAACGTTGCCCTTATCAACGATGGTCCAGTCACCATTTTACTGGATAGCCTGAATGGGTCATGAAACGGTCTTGTTAAAGGCCGAAAATCTGTGCCGGATTGACCCTGTCAGCAAGGTCATGCTGGTGAAACCCGCTTCTTGTATTATTCAGCGGGGTGACCGGATCGTTCTTTCGGGAGGTTCGGGTTCTGGCAAGAGTGTTTTTTGCCGTTTGTTGGCCTTGTTAGACCCGCCAGACCAGGGCAGGATTTTTTTTAACCGGCAGCTTGTTACGCAGGCGGATATTCCTCATTACCGTTCAAGGGTGGCTTATATCCGTCAACGTCCGGTCTTGTTAAAGGGTACGGTGCAAGAAAACCTGATGTTTCCGTTTGCGTTGCGCATAAACCGGGAGCATCACTTCAGCCCAAAGAAAATCACCCGGTTTTTATCCATCATCGATAAGCCGGATTCATTTTTGCAAAAAAATGCAGCCGATTTGTCGGGTGGGGAACGGCAGCTGGTTTGTCTGTTACGGGTTTTGCAACTGGATCCGGTCATTTTGTTGCTGGATGAGCCTACCTCTGCCCTTGACAGGAATATGGTCATGCAGGTGGAGTTGCTGATTAACAAATGGATGCAGCTACATGATGAAGCCAGGGCCTATGTGTGGATTAGTCATGATGAGCCGCAAAAACAGCGTGTCGGGCGGCAAGTCTGGCGCATGAATGCCGGTGTGTTAACAACGGGTCTCGTGTAATGCCTTCTTATATAGAAATTTCCTATCTGGATATTGCCCTGGCTTCCCTGCTGGTGCTGTCCAATGGCTTGATTTCCATACTGTTAAAGCTCAAGCTTGAAAAGAGCCTGCTCATTTCAGCGGTCAGGATGGTTGTTCAGCTTTTGCTGATTGGTTTTGTTCTGAAATGGGTGTTTAGTGTTGATCAATGGTATGTGGTGTTGTTTATTATTGGCATCATGACTTTTATTGCCGGTATGGCTGCGCACAACCGCAATCGTATTCAATACGGTGGTATGCGAATTGATGCGCTGGTGTCGGTCTGGGTCTCTTCCTGGCTGGTTGCCTTGTTGGGGCTGGTGGTGGTGTTGCAGGTGCAGCCCTGGTATTCACCCCAGTATGTGATTCCCATTATGGGGATGATTCTGGGCAATACGTTAACAGGGGTCTCACTGGGGCTTGATCGTATTACACACGAACTGACTCAAAAACGTGAACAGGTAGAAATGCTGCTTGCCCTGGGGGCTACCCGTTGGGAAGCCTTTAAAGAGCCGGCACAAAATGCGGTCATGGCCGGCATGATGCCCACGATAAACAGTATGATGGTGATTGGGCTGGTTAGTCTGCCTGGCATGATGACCGGGCAGATTCTTGCCGGGCAGGATCCCGAGCAGGCAATCCGCTACCAGATTATTATCATGTTTTTCCTTAGTGCGGCCTCGTCAATGGGGTGTGTGCTGGCCGTTGTATTTGTGTTCAGGCGTTTGTTTTCAACATCACATAATTTTATGTATTGGAAGTTGCAGGAAAAATAATCTTCAAAGGTGAGTAAGGAAATGGCAAAGCAAGCTGGCGTAGCTGACCCCTCTGTACAAAGCCCCGAGGCGCTGGTACGGGAAGTGGGTACTGATCCTGAAACCGGTTTGACCAGCACACAGGCCAGCCGGCGTTTGCAAAAGGATGGTCTTAACCAGTTGCGGGCTGCCAGGCCGGTTCCTGGCTGGAAACGGCTTTTAATGCAGTTCCAGGACCCGCTGGTTTATTTGTTGCTGTTTGCCATTGTCATTTCCGTGCTTGCCTGGGCCATAGAGGGTTGGTCCGGCTGGCCCATTGATGGGCTGGTTATTTTATTGATTGTGGTGGGCAATGCCATGTTGGGTTATGTGCAAGCGCACAAGGCTGAAAATGCCGTGGCAGCGCTGGCCAAAATGACCGAAGTCACGTCCGCGGTATTGCGTGATGGGGTGGTTAGCCGGATACCCAGTACCGGTCTGGTGGTGGGAGATATCCTCATGCTGGAAGAAGGCGATGCCGTTGGTGCCGATGCCCGCCTTATTCGTGCTTCTTCCCTGAAAATCCAGGAAGCATCCCTGACCGGGGAAAGCGAAGCGGTCATGAAGGATGAGGGTTGCCTGACGCAGGTTTTACCATTGGGCGATCGCCTGAATATGATTTTCAAGGGTACAGCGGTTGTGCAGGGTACCGGTAAGGCCGTGGTAACTGCAACTGGCATGGATACCGAAATGGGCTCCATTGCGCAACTGCTGGATCAAACCGTCGAAGCACCTACGCCTTTGCAAAAGGAAATCGGCCATATTGGCCGTATGCTTGGCAAGGCTGTGATTGTGATTGCCATGGTTGTTGTGGTCACGGTATTGCTGTTGGCGGATATCAATAGCGCTTCTGATGTCATTAATGTCCTGCTGCTTGGCGTTTCGCTGGCGGTAGCAGCCGTACCCGAGGGCTTGCCGGCCATACTATCGGTCGTGCTGGCGTTGGGTGTCCAGAGGATGGCCAGCCGTAATGCGATTGTCAAAAAACTGTCCTCTGTTGAAACGCTGGGGTCTGCTTCGGTCATTTGTACCGATAAAACGGGCACGTTGACCCGCTCGGAAATGACCATCGGACAGGCCTATACCTGTTCAGGATGTACCGAGATAAGTGGGGTGGGTTATGTGCCTGAAGGCAGTATCCGGTTTCAGGGGCAAGCCCTGGAACCCGGACCATTGCATGCCGAACTGATGGCGCTGTTAAGTGGCGGCAGTCTGGCCAATAATGCAGATTTGCGCCTGAACCAGGACGGAGAGTGGGAAATTCAGGGAGATCCGACCGAGGCCGCATTTCTGGTTGCCGAACAGAAACTGAATGTGCTGGATCAACGTAAAAAGCGATTTGAAAGGGTGATGGAAATTCCGTTCAGTTCTGACCGGAAAATGATGTCCACCATTGAAAAAGACCATGAGCATGGGGACAGGCTGGTATTGATTGCCAAGGGAGCCCCCGATATACTCATAGAGCGCTGTACGCAATGCCGTTTGGGGACTGAGGTGGTGCCATTTACCGATGCATTGCGCAGCAAGGCACTGGCCGATGTGGATCGCTTGTCCGATGCGGCTTACCGGACCCTTTCTGTTGCCTATCGCCCTGTTGCCGGCAATGAGGACCTTGAGCTGAACGAAGCGCTTGAACAAAACCTGGTCTTTTCAGGTACGGTGGGTATTATTGATCCGCCGCGTGAAGAAGCGGGTGTGGCCATTCAGGAAGCACACCGGGCGGGCATAAGGGTCATCATGATTACGGGTGACCATCCGCGTACGGCAGCCCGCATTGCACAGGATTTGGGCATTATTGCCAAAGGGGAAGAAGCCCTTACCGGCGAGGAACTTGACCGTCTTGATGAGCAGGCTTTTCGGCAGGCCGTGGCAAAGGTTTCCGTTTTTGCCAGGGTAGCGCCCGCTCATAAACAGAAAATTGTTGATGCGCTGCAAGCGATGGGCCATATTGTAGCCATGACCGGTGACGGCGTGAATGATGCACCGGCCCTGAAGTCGGCGGATATTGGTGTGGCCATGGGCGTTACCGGCACCGAAGTCACCAAAGAGGCGGGCAAGATGATTCTGGTTGATGATAATTTTGCCACGATTGTATCGGCCGTGCGGGAAGGGCGGAATATTTTCGATAATATTCGCAAGTTCTTGCGTTATTTGCTGTCTTCCAATATGGGAGAGGTGTTAACCGTATTTTTGGGCGTAGTGGGTGCCAGCATGCTTGGCCTGTATGGTGGGCAAGGGGGCATTGTGGTGCCGCTGTTGGCGACCCAGATCTTATGGATTAACCTGATTACCGATTCAGCCCCCGCACTGGCCATGGGGCTTGATCCCGAAACTGAAGATGTGATGGCACGCAAGCCGCGCCATCACGATGAAAAAACCATTAATGGCCGAATGTGGCTGGGGGTTTTTCTGGTTGGACTGGTGATGAGTATTGCTACTTTGTTCACGATTGATTTTTATTTGCCAGGTGGCATGATCGAAGGCGACCAAAGTCTTGAGCTGGCCCGTACTGCCGGCTTTACGGTACTGGTATTTGCCCAGCTGTTTAATTGTTTCAATGCCCGTTCTGAGTTAGGCAGTGCTTTTAAGCATATGTTTGTCAACAAGTGGTTGCTGGGAGCCATTGCCTTGTCTGTTTTGTTTCAGGTGGCCGTGGTGCATATTGGGTTTCTTAATGTTGCTTTCAATACCGTGCCGTTAACGCTTGAACAGTGGGGCATGTGTGTCCTGATGGGCAGTAGTGTTCTCTGGTTTAGTGAAATCAGAAAATTACTAATCAGATTAGCCGTAAAATACCGTTCGTAAAGAAGGTGAAGTAAGAGGCTGTCGCGTTGGCAGTGATTGAATATAAGGATAAGAGGAAAAAATGTCCCAAACGATCTCCTGGCAGGACGGGAAGCAAAACCATATGGCCCTGTGGCATTCGGAAAGCGGGGCTAAACCACCCAAACGTATTGTGCCTGTTGATGACACCTTGACGGCCGACCAGGCGCTTAAGCTGGCACATGAGGGAACCGGTTTATTGTGGCAGGGCGATTACCAGAATGCTCGCCAGCTGTTGCAGGCCATGACGCGGCGGCTGGATAAAAAAACAGCCAGAAAAAATGAAAAAACGGTTTCCCGCGAAAATATCCGTGACGTTTTCAATTTATACCGGCTGGGGCAGGCGCAACGTGCCCGGTTGCTGGGGATGGTGTTAATCCGTCTTGATCCGGGTTTTAATATTGCCCTGCGTCGTGCCCCTAACGTGCAACAGGCCTGTGCGCAAGTGTATGCCTATACCGATGCGTTTGTTGTGTCGCTTAGGGAATTGTTGGGGGTGATTGGCGCGTTTGAATGGCGGCGCAAAGGGGTACCGGTTCCTGAAACCGGTGGCAGGATTCATCCTTTTTATGGGGTGTTTTCACCGGTTCGGGGTGAGTATCTTAAGTTGCTTAACCAGGCGCCTTTGCCCGAGTCTTGCGAAACGGCGTTTGATATTGGTACCGGTACCGGGGTTTTATCTATTATTCTGGCCAAACGGGGTATTAAGCACATTGTGGCTACCGATATGCAGGAAAGGGCGGTTGAATGTGCCCGTTTTAATATTGCCAATGCGGGCTATCAAAACGAGATTACGGTAGAGCAGCGTTCTTTTTTTCCTGAGGGCAAAGCTGATTTGATTGTGTGCAACCCACCTTGGCTACCGGCAAAGCCTTCTTCACCACTTGAGCATGCGGTTTATGACCCAGACAGTTCGATGTTGAAAGGTTTTTTGCAAAACCTGCCGGCACATTTAAGCCGTCACGGGCAGGGATGGCTGATTATTTCTGACCTGGCAGAGCACCTTGGCTTGCGTAACAGGGAAGATTTACCCGGCTGGATACAGCAGGCAGGCTTAACCGTACTGGAAACGCATGATATTAAGCCGCATCATGCCAAAGTGGCAGACACCACAGACTTGCTACATGCCGCCAGAAAAGCGGAAGTGACCCGTTTGTGGCGGCTGGCTGTTCAGGTATGAGTTAATGCCTGTTAATTACTGGCACTGGAATGTCATGAAGTAAGAATCATCGGGGCTACCGGAACCGGTTGGTGCATGTTGCGATGCATTAATGACAGATTGTGCACCGCAGGTTGCCTGTGCTGTTTTCATGCACATTTCCCAATTTGGCGGGGGACTGGCATTTTCAGAGCATTTAACGCCAAAGTTGTTTCTGTCAACGATATCTATGCCGCTAGAGGCACAGCCTGCCAACACAAGGGGAAAAATAGCGAACAGTATTTTTTTCATGAGTTCATCTCCTAGGGTAGCGAATATTGTAACTAAATTACGGGAATGTTTTTACTTTTAGTTGAATTAAGGATATAGTATTTTAATCACGAAAGAAAATTTCCTGCTATTTTAAAGTAATCGTGTTTCTGACATTTAAAATTGCTATGTAACTTCCCGAACGCCCGAATAGGCAAAACGAATCGGTAAATTTTTTTATTATTGGGGGAGGCATCTGGCAGTTTCTTTTTGTTTCAGAAATTGTGCTGACAAGGTTTACAATGGTTTGTAAGGTAACTGGTCGCGTATATTATGAGGATGTCAATGATGAAAAAATATATTATCCCCGCTTTGCTTGTTTTAATGGCTTCGGCAACGGCCCAGGCCCAGAACAGTGATACCCGTTCTGCATGGGCTAAATCCCAGGATATGTATGTAGAGCCTACCTTAACAATTAAAGAAACCACAACTGTCCTGACTCCCGAACAGGCCCAGCAACTTAATACTGGTGTAAGGCAAGTGCCAGCGGGTTCTGTTCAGGATGGTAGCACCGTCAGGACAGTTATTCACCCAGACGGACGGGTAGAGCAGGTTCAGGAAGCGGCAGGCAATACTATTCCGGTTGCGCCTGGCACAATGCAAATGGCACCGCAAGGCACGGCCCCTGTACAGGATTTGTCTTCACCACAGTAAGACGTTAACGCTTCGGCACTCGCCTGACCTGGCTTTTTAGCCGGTATCCCCAGGCAGTCCATATGCCCGCCTTAAAGGCGGGCATTTCAATGGGAGCCAGCAACCCTGGCACTGGATACATTTAACCATTTTCCCGTTTTGTACCGGTTTCCACATTTAGAATAAAGCAGCCATAAAACATGGGAGCGGGTATGTATAAGATTGGCAGTGAAGTGGAATCGGAAACGTCCTCAGACTTACAGGAACTGGATACCTATAAAAACCTGTTTGACCGGATAGAGCGTCAGCCCCTTACCCTTGAACAACGTACTGCCTGTGTATCATCTGCCAGAAATACGCTGGTTCTGGCAGGTGCGGGCACCGGAAAAACCAGTACGCTGGCTGGTCGTGCGGCTTATTTGCAGGCCAGTGGCAAGGCCAGGCCAGAACAGATTTTGCTGTTGGCGTTTGCCCGCGAGGCCGCTGATGAAATGGACAGCCGTATTGCTTCCCGACAGGTTCACCGGGGCAAGTCTGTTGAAACCAGGACCTTTCATGCGTTGGGGCTAAGTATTGTTCAACAGGTTGAAAAATCTCCCATTTCCTTGTCTGAATTAAGTGATGAATCCCGCTTGCAGGCCTATCTTGAAAGAGAGTTTCTTTGCTTGATGAACGGTTCAGCACAGTATGGGCGTCTGGTCTTGGCCTGGTTTGATGCGTACGAATCCAGGCCCCTTCTTCGCTCCGGTTTTCAGGATGAGAAAAGTTACGAAGCCTATCTGGGGCAGCAGGTTTTCAGGTCATATAACGATGATTACACCAGAAATGTGACCGAGTTGCTGTTTGCCAATGCGCTGGCCGTGCTGGACATACGCTATGGTTATCGGGCCCATTATTTCAGGGATGTTTATATTCGTGCTTACGAACCATATAGGTGCTGCTTTTATTTGCCAGCGCATGACTGTTATGTGGAAATTCATGATGTGTCCGAGCATCAGCTTGTCAATTATCCGGTAGCGGACAAGTATCGCGAAAAGGTTCGCCATATTCATCGTAATAATGGTACTTTCCTGCTTGAATTTTATGAACAGGCCCCAGGGCTTGATGGCAGCAATCCGTTTATCAGCAAGATTCGGCAGGCACTGGGTCTTAAGCGGGTACCCTTGCAAATTTCAGATGGCCTGTTCCGTTCCGCTTCCCGTTTGCGCAGTTTGCTGGCTATACTCAAACCGGCGCTGCTGGCAGCCAGGTCGGGCCAGGCAAATTTGCCAGCCAAGCGGACAATGCTTGAAAATAAAATCGGTTTTGAAAGCTGTTACCAGGCTCTTTTACTGGATTTATTAATACCCTTGGCAAGGTCTCATGATCAATATATCCTGGATTCCGGAAAAATTGATTATGCCATGATGCTTGAGCGGGCTACCCGCTACGTTCGTGAGGGCAGATATACGGTTTTATGGACAGATATCCTGATTGATGAGTTTCAGGACCTTTCGGCCCAACGCTATGGTTTGATCAAGGCAATAAGAGATCAACATCCCCAGATACGGCTTTTTTGCGTTGGTGATGACTGGCAGGCTATTTATCGCTTTGCCGGCAGTGATATTGGTTATACCGCAAGGTTTGAATCCTGGTTCGGCAAGACCAAGTGTGTGGCACTGTGTCGTACTTTCCGCTTTAATAACCAAATCTCGGCTGTGGCCAGTCGCTTTGTGCTGGAAAATCCGGAACAAACCAGAAAAAGTTTGGTTACCAATGTGCAGCAGACCCAGCCGGCGCTCACTGCGCTGGATGAAAAACAGGGTGTGGCACGGGTATTACAGGGAATTGCCCTGAAACAGAATGGGAAACCAGGCGCAACGGTATTGATCCTGGCTCGTTTCAGGCACTTGTTGTTGCCGGGGTCTACCCTGCAACGTTGGCAGCAGCAATTTACCGGTTTGTGTTTGCGTTGTGCAACGGTGCATGCCTCTAAAGGGCAAGAGGCCGATTATGTCATTGTGCTGGGCTTGAATAATGGCGAGTTTGGGTTTCCTTCTGGAAAACAGTCTAATTTATTGCAAGAATCCCTGTTGCCAGACGTGGAGGGTTTTACCCAGGCAGAAGAGCGACGATTGTTTTATGTAGCATTAACCCGGGCCAGGCACCATGTTTACCTGTTGTATGACCCGGAAAACCCGTCAGACTTTGTGCTTGAATTATTAAATAATGATTATGCAGTAGAAGTAATGGCTAACAAAGCATTGCAAACCGGGTTTTTTTCAAGTCCAGGTACGCGTTCCGGCCAGGGCAAGGCTGGTTTGGCTTTCTGGCTTGAGGGTATGGCTAAAGACCAGCCATACCCCTTTTTAAAAAACGGCCTGAAAACGGCTTTGCAGACCTTAATTGGGCGTGATAAAAGCGCGTGAATCCTGATAATTCAGAAAATCCAGCCCGATATGGAAGCTGTTTTCATCTGAACAAAAGAAAATAACCGTATCTTCTGGTTGCATGTTAACCAGAACCGATTCCATTTCGTCTTCAATGTCCTGGGATTCGTTAATAGAGGCAACGTGGATATCGTTGCCTTGTTCAAAACGTTCTTTAGGAACCAGTGTGGTAATTTCTTCAAAATCGGTTTCACCCAGGATGAAATAAATATTCAAAGACTGGTTTTCAACGTCACACTGAATTTCAATGCCGTGCTCAAGAGGGCGGATTAAAGTGCTTTGCATTTTTATGGGGCAGTATTGTTATTATTGGGGAGTCATTAAATTGGTTGGGGGCGGGACATCGGCAGGCACCGAAGGGGCACCATCATAAAAGCCTTTGCTGCTACAGGCGGCAAGTAGGGTGGCAATGGCTAGCAAAAGTAGTTTGTTTTTCATGACTTATAATAAAAGGTGTATGTGAAGTATGTAGTTAGTGCATTAAGCGTAATTATGTATTGTAATCCAATTTAAGGCCTGCTTTTTGATGATGCGCAAGATTGTTCATGTTGATATGGATGCTTTCTATGCTTCTGTCGAGCTTAGGGAAAATCCATCATTGCAAGGCAAGCCAGTCGTGGTTGCCTGGGATAGTGGCCGCTCGGTGATTTGTGCGGCCTCTTATGAGGCCCGGAAATACGGACTGCGTTCGGCTATGTCGGTGGCTAAAGCCAGGACATTATGTCCGCAGGCCATTTATATTCCCCCCAATTTTGATCTTTATCGTACTGTGTCAAGACAGGTCAGGTCTGTTTTTGAGCGTTATACCAGCATGATTGAACCTTTGTCGTTAGACGAGGCTTATCTGGATGTGACTGCTAACCTTAAAAACCTGCCTTCCGCAACCGCGGTGGCCAATGCCATCCGGGCGGATATTTTTTTGCTGACGGGCTTAACCGCCTCAGCCGGTGTGGCGCCTAACAAGTTCCTGGCAAAAATTGCCTCTGATTGGCGCAAGCCCAATGGTATTTTTGTTATTTCACCTGCCAGAGTGCAAGATTTTCTGGCACCTTTGCCTTTACAGAAAATTCCCGGGGTGGGTAAGGTCACGTTGGCTAAATTCCATCAATTGGGCATGTTTACGGTGAGTGATCTTTTGCGTTTTAATCAGGCCGAGCTGGTATTCCATTTTGGTAAGTTCGGGCATCGTCTGTATCAACTGGCCCGCGGCATTGATGAGCGGCCGGTAGAGTCCAACCAGCCAGCCCAGCAGATTTCAACCGAAAGCACCTTTGAAGAAGATATCCCGTTTAGTCAAATTGATATACCTTTAAGGGAATTGTGTGCAAAATTATGGGGCCAATTGTTGAAAAAGAAAAAATTTGGCTGTACGGTTACGTTAAAACTTAAAACAAACTCGTTTCGTATTATTACCCGTTCACAAACGTTTTCTGCGCCTTTGCACAGTCAGGCGCAGCTGTTGCAAGCTGGCCTGCTCTTGCTTGAAAGGGTCGATGATGACATCAAGAATCATAAATTTCGGCTGGCCGGTATTGGTGTAAGTCATTTTCCCGAGGAGCAGCAAAGCGGACAGCAGTTGTCACTGCTGTAAGCAGTGTCATAAGGCAGGTATCAGGCATTGCATCAGCCTGGCTAGCTTAACGCTTGCCGCGCTTGCGGGTAGCGGTTAAGTGGCCCAGCGAAGGCCGCAGGTGTACATAGAGGAACACAGGGCCTGGCTGGGATGGAAAATTACATTAGGCGGGCTTTGAGCTGTTTGGACAGTTCGGACATGTCAGCCCGGCCGGCCAGTTTTTGCTTGATAATGGCCATGGCTTTACCCATGGCAGGGGCTCCGCTTACTCCCTGTGCCGCCACTTCTTCAATGGCGGCAGTAATGACGGCAATCATTTCTTCAGGACTGGCCTGTTCGGGCAGGAATTCAGCCAGTACTTGCATTTCGGCTTTTTCCGCTTCGGCAGTTTCAGTGCGGCCTGCCTTTTCGTAGGCGGCAATGGATTCTTTTCTTTGTTTGATTTGCTTTTCAATAATGGCCAGAATATTATCGTTGGACAGTTCTGTGCGTTCATCTATCTCTTTTTGTTTGATGGCCGCTTGTAAAAAGCGCAAAGTACCCAGGCGTTCGGACTGTTTGGCGCGCATTGCATTTTTGATTTCTTCGGAGATGGTTTGTTTTAAAGAGTCAGACATGAAAATTCCAGGGGAATGTTAAGATAGAATTATATTATTACGCAGTTTTTTATAGGCATCAACATGACAGCGCTGGTAACCGAAAGAATACTTGTTCCCGGAAAGAACGACATTAAACAATTGTTTATTATTTTTTTTGACGATATAAGGCAAAAAGACAATCTGGATGTGCTGGTGCAACAAATATGCCAGAACTTTGAAAATGCCGCCGTGGTGGCGGTTTGCCATTACCCGGCCCAGGCAAGCAAGCCTGATTCCTGGGAAGGAAAGCTGTTGCAACATCTGACACTGTCCGAGGCAGAGCTGGGCCAGATGGTGGCACAAAGCAGTGAGCAATATCTGGCCTATATCAATGGTAAACAGCAGGAGTATGGCCTGCCCGTACAGGCAACCGCTCTGATTGGGGTGGGTTATGCCGCCAGTGTGGTGCTAGAGTTAACCAAGGCTGAGCAGGTGCCGGCTGGGCGGGTCATTACATTTGGCGGACGATTCGTGCAATTGCCCGAATCGCTGTCTATTGAACAGACCCTTCATTTGTTGCACGCCGATGAAGACGAGAAAGTCAATTTTCATTTTGCCCGTGATACGCATCTTCATATAGACCAAATACAGGGTGATGCCACGGTGGATATTGCCAATAAGACAAAAAATTCACTGGATCCGGTGTTAAGCAAAAGAATGATAGAGCGGTTGCTGACTTGTGTGCCTTTAAGGTACTGGCAAGAAGCCGAAGGAAGCGAGTATGAATTACGTGAAACCGGGCCCGAAGATGATGACACCATTCATTAATATTGTTTTTTAGATATAAAAAATCCCCGGCTAGAGCCGGGGATTTTGTGTTGGCTGATGCTTATTTAACCAATAAACGGTCAATAAGCATTAATAAAAATTTGCCTTATAACAAAGTAGGGTAATCGCTTTGTACTAAATGGCGTACCCGGACTGCATCGGCAAAACGGGTAAGGCGGCCTTGTGAGTTCAGCAACACAACGGCAACCGGACGGCCGTCCATTTGTGTTTTCATGACCAGGCAATCACCGGATTCTTTAATGTATCCGGTTTTTGATACCTGGATTGCCCAGTTGGAATTTCTGATAAGACGATTGGTGTTTTTGTATTTTTGTGTTCTCCCATTGCTGGTGACCACTTCATATTCGTCGCTGGTGGAAAGCTGGCGAATAAGCGGCTGTTCTGAGGTGGCCTGAATTAACCTGACCAGATCGCGGGGTGAGGAAACATTCCTGGGTGACAGGCCGGTGGGCTCTACAAAGCGGCTTCGGGTCATGCCAAGGGAACGTGCCTGTGCGTTCATTTCGCGCACAAAGGCTTCCATGCCACCCGGATAGGTACGACCCAAGGCATGGGCTGCCCGGTTTTCAGAGGACATGAGCGCCAAATGTAATAATTCCCGGCGGGTAAGCGTTGTGCCGACACTAAGGCGTGAGCTGGAGTACTTGAAACGATCGACATCGGCATCAACGATTTGAATTGACTCATTCATGGGCAAATGCGCCTTGGCAATGACCAGGGCAGTCATGAGTTTGCTGATTGAGGCAATGGGTCGTATGGTGTCACTGTTTTTGGAAAACAGCACCTGGTTTGAATTGAGATCGACCACGTAGGCAACTTCTGATTTCAGAGAGGCGCCATTATCGGCCGTACCGGTTACATTTGGAGCGGAAAGGGGTTTTCCGGCTGTTTGGGCATAAGCTACAGGAGCTAGCTGCATACTTAAGGCACAAAATGCCCCCAGGCATGCAGAAAGGGTTTTGTTCAGGTATTTTCGCATAGTCAAGAATAAATATAATTAGAATAGGGTTTTTTCAATTATAGAATTTAAAATAAAAAAAGTATATATATTAAATAGTTAGCGATACTTTTTAAATTCATTGTTAAGAGATTTGGAATATTGAACAGGTTTGATTTATAAGACTTTTTTTATTAGTGACGTAAAGGTTCATTCCAGCATTATATTGTAATTAATTGTAATAAACGGGTGTGCGGATGGAAAACCCCGATGGCCTTAGCAATATTTTTGTCCATAAGGGTTTTTTTTCAGAGCCAATCGCCAAGGCAGGCTAAAATAGGGGCTTTCCATCCAGCTTGTTTTTTTGTGAACAAAAACGTGTCTATTTACCAATTTATTCCCGGTTCTTCAGTGTTGTCTGCGTTTAAGCGCGAACGTCTTCTTTCCAAAATAAAATCGGCAGGTATTCCCATTGCCAATGTGGTGGCTCGCTATGAACACCACGTGCTTAGTGAGCAAACCCTCACCGAAGCCGAACAGCAACGCCTGAAGCAACTGCTCGACTATGGTCGCCCTGTCAATGCCGAAGACATTCAGGATAAAAAAACAGTTAGTGTGCGGGTATTGCCCCGTTTGGGAACCATATCTCCATGGGCCAGCAAAGCCACTGATATTGCCCATAACTGTGGCCTGTCTGGCATTAAAAGAATTGAACGGGGCATCGAATACCTGTTAATTCCCGAAAAAGGCCTGCTGGGTAGCAAGCAGTTTACCGAGGCACAGCTAGACACCATCGCAGCCATGCTGCATGACCGTATGACTGAAACCGTGGTGGATGTCGATTTTGACGGGCAAGCCCTGTTCAGGACACTCGAAGGCAAGGCCTTGCAAACCGTGCCGGTACTGGGGCAGGGGCAAGCGGCGCTTGAAAAGGCCAATACTGAATTGGGTCTGGCGCTGTCCGAAGACGAAATTGAATATCTGGTTGATGCATTTACAACGCTGGGACGTGACCCCACCGATGTTGAACTGATGATGTTTGCGCAGGCCAACAGTGAGCACTGCCGCCATAAGATATTCAACGCCAAGTGGAAAATCGATGGCGAAGAAAAAGAAAATACGCTGTTTGGCATGATTCGTCAAACCCACGCCGCACAGCCACTGGGTACCGTAGTAGCCTATTCAGACAACTCGGCCGTTATGGAAGGTGGGATTGCCCGGCGTTTCTATCCTGATATTGCCGAAGCAGGCCCTGGCAGGTATGCCTCACATGAGCGTCTTACCCATGTACTCATGAAAGTGGAAACCCATAACCACCCTACGGCCATTGCCCCCTTTCCCGGTGCGGCCACAGGGGCGGGTGGTGAAATTCGCGATGAAGGCGCAACCGGACGCGGCTCCAAGCCCAAGGCGGGGTTAACCGGCTTTACGGTTTCCAATCTTCAGTTTGAAGATGCTCTTGAGTCCTGGGAAAAAGATTCCCACGGTGCACCAGACCGCATTGCCACCCCACTGGACATTATGATAGATGGCCCTATTGGGGGCGCGGCTTTTAATAATGAATTTGGCCGTCCCAATTTGCTGGGTTACTTCCGGGTTTATGAGCAAACCGTTGCCGGGCAAAAATGGGGCTATCACAAGCCCATCATGCTAGCAGGGGGCATGGGCTCTATTGATGCCAGCCAAACCCATAAAGACCAAATACCACCCGGCGCCTTGCTGGTTCAGCTGGGTGGCCCCGGCATGCGCATTGGCATGGGCGGCAGTGCCGCTTCCAGTATGGATGTGGGGGCCAACTCGGCCCAGCTTGATTTTGACTCCGTCCAGCGTGGTAACCCCGAACTGGAGCGTCGTGCCCAGGAAGTAATTGATGCCTGCTGGCAGCTCCTGGACAACAACCCCATTATTGCCATTCATGATGTGGGTGCGGGCGGTTTATCCAATGCGTTCCCCGAATTGGTCAATGATGCCGGTCGTGGTGCTATTTTTGACTTGAAACGGGTTAATCTTGAAGAGTCCGGTATGTCTGCCGCCGAAATCTGGAGCAATGAGGCCCAGGAACGGTATGTGCTTTCCATTCTTCCCGAAGACCTGCCGCGTTTTGATGCGCTGGCCAAGCGGGAGCGTTGCCCGTATGCCGTGGTGGGTGTTGCCACCGAAGAGCGAGTGCTGCGTGTTACCAATGGGGAGGGGCTTCCCGGTGAAGCCAACACCACGTCGCTGGATGCCGCTACCGAGCTGCGTCCGGTCGATGTGCCCATTGATGTCATTCTGGGTAAACCGCCACGCATGTTCCGTGATGTTACCCGGGTTCAGTTAAGCGAAGAAGCCATTGATGTAACCGGTCTTGATTTTGATGCCGTTTCCCGTCAGGTCATGCGTCATCCTACTGTGGCCAATAAAACTTTCCTGATTACCATTGGTGACCGTTCGGTGGGTGGTTTAAATGCCCGAGACCAAATGGTTGGCCCATGGCAGGTGCCGGTGGCCGATTGTGCGGTTACGCTGGCCGATTACGACGGTTACCGTGGTGAAGCCATGGCATTGGGCGAACGTTCTCCGCTGGCCATCATTAATGCACCAGCCTCGGGCCGCATGTCTATTGCAGAAGCCCTGACCAACCTGGCGGCTGCCGATGTGGCCAAGCTTGAAGACATTAAACTTTCCGCCAACTGGATGGCTGCTTGCGGGGTAGATGGCCAGGATGCCGCCTTGTACGATACGGTACAGGCCATTAGCGAATTGTGCCAACAGGTTGGTCTTGCCATTCCGGTGGGTAAAGATTCCCTGTCCATGCGAACCAGCTGGGAAGAAAACAACGAACAAAAACAGGTGGTTTCTCCTGTTTCCCTGGTAGTGACCGCCTTTGCGCCGGTTAACGATGCACGTGAAACCTTAACGCCGCAGCTGGTGACCGATCAGGGTAATACTTCCCTTATTCTTATTGACCTTGGTTTTGGTAAAAACCGTCTGGGTGGTTCTGTCCTGTCACATGTCATTAACCAATATGGACACGAAGTTCCCGATCTGGACGACGCCGAATTGCTGCGCAAGTTCTTTGTGACAATCCGGGCCCTGGCGCAAGATGGCAGTATTCTTGCTTATCATGACCGTTCTGATGGCGGTTTGCTGGCGACGGTTAGTGAAATGGCTTTTGCCGGACATACGGGCGTATCCATTAACCTGGATATGCTTACTTTTGACCAGAACGTGGCCGATTGGGGAGATTACAAAATTCGCCCCGAACAGGTCGCTGTGCAGCGTGATGAAAGCACCATCAAGGCTTTGTTCAATGAAGAGGCGGGGGCGGTTATCCAGGTTCGATCCTCTGATCGTGATGCGGTATTGCAAGTGTTGCGTGCCGCCGGCCTGTCCCTATGCTCTCATGTCATTGGTGGCCTGAATACCCATGATGAAGTCGAGTTTTACCGGGACGGCAAGCGTATTTTCGGTTTTGACCGTGCCGAATTGGGTAAGGTATGGAGTGAAGTTAGCTACCAGATCATGAAGCGTCGTGATAATCCGGTTTGCGCCGTGGCCGAATTAAGTACCTGGGATGACAAGGCAGATCCGGGTTTCACACCAAAAGTGAATTTTAACCCTCAGGAAAACATTGTCGCGCCTTTTATTAATACCGGTGCGCGTCCCAAACTGGCTGTGCTGCGGGAGCAGGGTTGTAACAGTCATGTGGAAATGGCCTGGGCCTTTACCAAGGCCGGCTTTGATGCTTACGATATCCACATGACCGACTTGCTCAGTGGCAAAGCTAATTTGTCAGAAGCGCAGGGCCTGGTGTCGGTGGGTGGCTTCAGTTATGGTGACGTTTTGGGTGCCGGTGAAGGCTGGGCCCGTACCATCCGCTTTAATAATCAGCTTTCAGAGCAGTTTGCGGCTTATTTCGCGCGCCCCGATGTTTTTGCCCTGGGTGTATGTAATGGCTGTCAAATGATGGCGGCCCTGGCTCCCATGATTCCGGGTGCTGAATTCTGGCCAAAATTCACTTATAACCAGTCTGCCAAATACGAAGCCCGCTTAAGTATGGTGGAAATTGCCACTTCTCCTTCCATTTTCTTTACAGGCATGGAAGGTACGCAATTGCCCATTGCGGTTGCACACGGAGAGGGGTTTGCCAACTTCGCCGAGCAGGGAAGTAAAGAGAAAGTGCTGGCCAGCGTGCGTTATATTAATAACTATGGCCAGATCACTGAAACGTATCCGGCCAACCCCAATGGCAGTCCTTATGGCTTGGCAGGGGTAACCACTGCAGATGGCCGCTTTACCATCATGATGCCGCACCCCGAGCGGGTCACCCGTAATGTCATGATGTCCTGGGCACCTCAGTCCTGGGGTAGCCAGGATGAAGGTGGTGATTACACCCCCTGGATGCGCATGTTCATGAATGCCAGGGTAGCCTTGGGCTAGCGTGGTTTTTCCGGTTATTTGTACCGGTTAAAAAAATACCCATTTGCTTTGTTTGCAGGTAAACTGCCTATTGGCAAATGGGTTTTTTTATGGCAATGCGCTTAACGGCTTGAGTGCCTTATCCCTTAAGCGTATAATTTTGTTTTGCGCCCGGAGTCTTTCATGCGTTTAGTTCAAAAAGCGCTTACCTTTGATGATGTTTTATTGGTACCTGCGTATTCCAATGTGTTGCCGCGCGACACTTCCCTAAAAACCAAATTAACCCGTAATATCAGCCTTAATATTCCGCTTGTGTCGGCCGCTATGGATACCGTCACCGAGTCGCGTCTGGCCATTGCCATGGCCCAGGAAGGTGGTATTGGTATTATTCATAAAAACATGACGGCAGATGAACAGGCCCGTGAAGTGGCCCGTGTCAAGCGTCATGAATTCGGTATTGTGATCGATCCTATCACGGTAACGCCCACCATGACCGTTCGTGATGCTATCGAATTACAAAAACAAAACGGTATTTCAGGCCTGCCGGTTGTTGAAAATGGCAAGCTGGTGGGTATTGTCACCAACCGTGACTTGCGTTTTGAAGACCGCTACGACGAACCCATCAAAAATGTCATGACAACGCAAGACCGTTTGGTTACCATGCGTGAAGGCAGTACGCTTGATGAGGCCCAAACCCTTATGCACAAACACCGCCTTGAACGCGTGTTAATTGTGAACGACAATTTTGAATTGCGTGGTTTGGCTACCGTTAAAGATATCGTTAAAAATACCGAGCACCCCTTTGCCTGCAAAGACGCTTTCGGCCAGTTGCGTGTTGGCGCAGCAGTAGGTGTGGGTGAAGGTACCGAAGAACGCGTGGCCAAACTGGCTGCCGCAGGTGTTGACGTGATCATTGTAGATACCGCTCATGGTCACTCGCAAGGTGTATTGGATCGCGTGCGTTGGGTCAAGCAAAATTATCCTAAAGTAGATGTCATTGGTGGAAATATTGCCACGGCAGCCGCTGCCAAAGCGCTGGCTGAAGCCGGTGCCGATGGCGTGAAAGTAGGTATTGGCCCCGGCTCAATTTGTACCACCCGTGTTGTGGCTGGTGTGGGTGTGCCGCAAATTACCGCCATTTCAGATGTGGCCAAAGCACTTGAAGGCACGGGTGTAACGTTAATCGCCGATGGTGGTATTCGTTATTCCGGAGACGTCTCCAAAGCCTTGGTTGCCGGTGCCTATGCCTGCATGATGGGTGGCATGTTTGCCGGCACTGAAGAAGCCCCCGGGGAAGTGATTCTGTTTCAGGGCCGTTCTTACAAGTCTTATCGTGGCATGGGTAGCCTGGCAGCCATGGAAAAAGGCTCTGCCGATCGTTACTTCCAGGAAGCGTCCAACAATACAGACAAGCTCGTTCCCGAAGGCATTGAAGGTCGCGTGCCTTATAAAGGCAGCGTACTGGCCATTATCTACCAATTGGTAGGGGGTATTCGTGCCTCCATGGGGTATTGCGGTTGTGCGTCTATCGACGATATGCGCACCAAGCCCGAGTTCGTTGAAATCACCTCGGCCGGTGTTCGCGAATCTCACGTGCACGATGTACAAATTACCAAAGAAGCCCCTAACTATCGAGCTGATTAGTCCTGTTTAATACAGCTTAAGTCCGGCTTGGCCGTTCAGGTAAAAAACCCTTCCGAAAATTTTTCCGGAAGGGTTTTTTATTGGGTGTGCCCGTCATGAGCACATGCCAGCAGGCAAACCAGCCTCCAAATACTTCACACCAGGACGTTTAGACCCGGGTTAAAACGACAGCAGCAAATCAGCCAGCAAATGTGGATGGGTAAAGGGAGCTGCATGAGACGTGGGCAGTTTTACGATGCTCCAGCCTTGCTGCTTTTTAGCCAGCACATGAGAGTGGGCAACCGGGTCATAAGCCGGGTTGGTGCATTTGTAATACGTAACCGGCAGGTAATTGCCCAGCGGATGATGCAGGTCCAGCTTGCTGGCATAGGTGCCAATGGGGTGGGGCGTAAGCAGGCCGGCAATGGTTTCGGTTGTGTTTTCGTCATCGGGATAGCCCAGCAATACCGGTCTTGGTGCGGGCAGGGCCAGGCCATTGCATTGGGTAGCCGCAATGTTTTTCAGTTTTTCCACCGCTTTGGACGGCAGGGTGTCAAAAGGGGATTGGTTGTTTTCAAGCAGGAAACCGTCCAGGTAAATCAATTGCCGGATGCTTTCAGGGACCCTGTCTGCTACCCCGCTAATAACCAGGCCGCCAAAACTGTGCCCTAGCAACACCACATTATTCAGTTTTTCCCATTTAAACAGATTGACAATGTCGGTAATAAAGGTGTCCAGCGTAATATTTTCATTCAGTAAATGGGAGCGTTCACCCAGTCCGGTAAGGGTGGGGGTGTATACCCTGTGACCCTGCTGGCGTAAGTGCTGTGCCAGTGTTTGCCACACCCAGCCTCCATGCCAGGCGCCATGCACCAATACAAATGTTGTGGGGGTAGGTTCTGTCATGTTGTCTCCTGTTGCCGATATTTATTTATTTTTTTGAAAAAGAAGGGGGAAAGAGCAAGCCTAAATGTGTTGGCAGGGCTAAATACATTCATTCAATACCAGACTATACATTATAATTTACGCTTTATCCTGTCTGTGCTTTTGGCACACATTGCTACATTTAATGGTCTTTATATGCATCAACGTATTTTAATTCTTGATTATGGTTCCCAGGTAACGCAGCTTATTGCGCGCCGCGTTCGTGAAGCGGGTGTTTACTGTGAAATTCATCCGGGTGATGTATCTGAAGCATTCCTTAAAGAGCAGCAAGCACAGGGCCTCAAAGGCATTATCCTTTCGGGCAGCCACTCATCGGCTTACGATGAAAGCTCCCTGAAGGTGCCGGCACAGGTGTTTGAGCTGGGTGTGCCTGTCTTGGGTATTTGTTATGGCATGCAGGCTATGGCCCTGCAACTGGGCGGCAAGGTCAGCTGGTCTGACCAGCGCGAATTCGGCTATGCCGAGGTACGGGCCCATGGCCATACCGCCTTGCTTAAAGGCATTCAAGACTTCGAAACCCCCAAAGGCCATGGCATGCTGAAAGTATGGATGAGCCACGGTGACAAGGTTATTGAATTGCCTGAAGGTTTCAAGCTGATGGCATCAACCCCATCATGCCCCATTGCCGGCATGGCCGACGAAGCACGCCATTTTTATGGGGTCCAGTTTCACCCGGAAGTCACTCACACGGTTCAGGGTCAGGCTTTGGTCAACCGTTTTGTTATTGATATCTGCGGTTGCAATGGCGACTGGAATATGCCTGATTACGTTGCCGAAGCAGTTGCGTATATCCGTGAGCAGGTGGGCACCGATGAGGTTATTCTTGGTCTGTCTGGTGGGGTAGACTCTTCTGTGGCAGCTGCTCTTATTCACCGTGCTATTGGCGACCAG
>Ga0265295_1003555_pt1 | contig 22490 bp, 13 predicted proteins | sample Munlansysbiofilm_FD_192503 | JGI IMG/M metagenome (GOLD analysis project Ga0265295, IMG submission 192503) | Leachate microbial communities from a municipal landfill in Southern Ontario, Canada - Methane capture system biofilm | ecosystem: Engineered > Solid waste > Landfill > Unclassified ...
GTTCGCTAAAAACATATTCTACTATGAACAAAACTAACCCTTTTTTCAGACAATTCCTATTTGTACATTTTGTCGGAAAGCCAAATACAGGACGCTACGTTTCTCCATTAGCTTAGGCTGGTTTGGCAGCTACTTCACTGTGTGGTCGTATTTTTATTAACTTGTCAAACAACGCTGTTTTAGCAACATACTTTGTATAATCAAATCTTTTCCCTTCTTCATGAATTTCAACCAAGCCAAAATAATCCAAAAATCGATCAAAAGTTCGAATTGAGTAACATCGTGTTGAATTACTCTCAAAGGTTCCATACGTTGGTTCAATGGAATTTAATAGTTGAGGATAGGCATTAAAATATTTCTCAGCATAAAATGAATCCATACGCTTTTCTTGTCCGTATTTTGACAATAAAATCAATGAAAAACCATATCCAAGTTGTCCAATTTGATTATCTCCATATCCATCGTAATAGGGCCAATTAAATTTTAATGTGAAAGCTTCAAGAATCGTTTTTAAAAGTTGGAAATCATCATGTATCAATTTCTCCCCATTTTTAGTCAAACTTAATTTCCCAGTCCGCTTTTTTACCAATCCTGCGAGCTCAATTAATAATCGTGTGAGATTTATTGTTATTGAATCGGTCTCTTTATACAATTTCGAGATTCCATTTTCAATATGCTCTTCTTTCATAAATCCTTGATTATAAAGGTCTGAAACGATTTTTGTCGGCAAATAGCCTTTGTTTGTGAGTTTAATCTCTCCGTTTTTAGCAATCACATCGGTTAGATATTTCACCTGATTTAGAATTGGAATCTTTTTATAATCAGTATCGTTTAATTTTTGCATTTGTATTGGGCTGTTCGCACCGAATGTAAAATGCAAAATATGGTGCATTTCAAACGGCGAATATCCTTCAAAGTCAGGGACCATCCGATTGTTTTGCTCATTCATTTCCTTCTCAATCTGTTTTTGTAGCTCTTCTAAATCCATGATTTTTAGTGTTTAAAGTAAAGTGTGGGCTAAATAGTAATTATATGTAAATGTTGTTGGTTCGTCAACATCTATTTAAAAGCAATCTCTTGTATGCCGTCTCCTTCGAGGCTTAGGCGACTAAAATAGGCTGGTACGGGACGTCCCATTAATTGATCGATATACATTTTTGCGAAGTATTGAGACAACATAAATCCGTGACCTCGCAGACCAACCATTAGCCCTTTTGCTGGGTCAACAATCATTCGCGGTTCAACATAATATCCTGCCCAAACGGCTTGCAATCCAACGGATGTTAGTTGTGGAATCCAGTCGCAAAAGACTTCGGAAATAATTTCCAAAAAGCTTTTATCATTAACAGCCAACGATTTATCGGCTTGCATGAATTCATTTGCTGGAGATGCACAACCAATTATTTGACCCGTTTCTGCCAATTGCTGCCCATAAACTGCGGTGAATCCTTTATAATTCTGGCGATCAATTAACATACCAAGTGGCTTATTATTAACGCCCATAAATGGCAATCGTCGGGTGATAAATGCCTGATGTTTAACTGGATATAGTCCGGTTTCGTATCCCAATTGACGTGCAAATTTTTCGCTTTCATTTCCAAGCGCATTTATAAATTGTTCGGTTTCGTATTCAATATACTCTTTCTCATGGTTTTGTACTAATGCAAAGTAATTTTTGCCCCTCTTTTCAACGCGAATTAGCTTACAATCTTCGTCAATTTCACCCCCATTTTTCAATCCAATTTGCCGAAGCAAATCAACGGTTAATCCGGGCGTTGCTTGCCAACAATTTTTTGTAATCAATGCCCCCAAATACTTTGAAGAGTTGGGATTAAACGATTCGCTAATCTCTTTTCTGAAATCTTTGGGTTGCACCATGTAGGCATTGCTCCATTCTTTTGATTTCTCAAGCGCCTCATAAGTCGCTTGGTCGTGGGCAAAAGAGACGTAATTTATTAGATGAAAATTGATGTTGTGAACATCATTTAACTCCTTGAATAGCTGAAAATTATTGGTTGCAATATCGGCCAATTCGGGAACACTAAATGCGGGTCTTCCCCCTGCGATATTTCTCCATGATGCACCCCGACCATAATTTATTAGTACGGGTTTCAAGCCTGCTTCGGCAGCATATCTAAAAAGCGAACTTCCTGCCATACCGCCCCCGGCAATTAGCATGGATACTTTTACTTTTTTAGGTGTATTGCCATTAAAATCGATGATTATTTGTTCGTTTTGCAATTTTGGATACAATTCGCCCATGGATAATTGATTAGACATCGGTCCACGAGGAGTTGCATCGCCAACAATTTGAATATCTTGGCCTGCCAACGTAGTTTTTAGACGTTTAATACATCTTTTCCCCCTACAAGCACCCATTCCAAGTCGTGTGGTGTGTTTAATTTCGTCAACGGAGATGAATTTTCTGTCGCCAATGGCAACCATAACTTCGTCGAGGGTTACATCGTCGCAATGACAAATAAACTCTTTGGACTCAACGGTCTCATTAGCAGGAGCAAACGTTACGGGTTCCGGATAGTTTTCTTTCACAATAAAACCCCGTGCTTCAATCAAATCGTTATCCATTCTTTGGGTTACTTTCACACGAGCCAGGTTTGTTTTATTGGGCTTTTTCATCACTTTTTCAACCACTCCTTCGCCAATTTTTGCTCCCTGATTATTAACCACAAATACCTCGGCACCTTCTGAAATTTCAAATTCAACCGGCAGGAACAGTTGTTGTTTTTGGATATTATAACCAAAAATAGCCAAGCCGGGACATTGTGTAACACAAATCATGCAGCCAATACATTTTTGGAAATCGATTTGAGGAACTGAACTGGACGAACTTTTTGTAATAGCACCCTGGGGACAAGCAAAAGAACATGGATTACATGCAAATCCATAGAGACAGTCAATAATAACGAATGGTTTTTCCATGCGTTCGCGCGTTGGCATATATGGTTTTTCGATCACGCGCGTTGGGTGCTGTTGCGAATCGATGTACTCTTTGCTTATTCTTAAATAGTCGTTATAGTTATAACGTTTTGCTAGATTTTCGAGAATTTCAAAAGCCACTTGCTTTCCTCGAAGCACTGCACTAGTTCCTTCGCCAATGCGGACGGCATCTCCCACCCCATAAACATAACGGCCATAAATCTCTTTCCCTTTGATTAAAAGTTGATCGTCGGGAACTAAACCGGTACATATATTTATGGTGTCAATTCCGTCGATTACCTTTTCGGTGCCTGGTATTGGCTTAAAATCTTTGCATTCAGCAATTATTGCCCCAATAATTCCAGTTTGATCTGCATTTGGAATGGCTTTCAGCAAAATATGGGATGTAAACACGGGTATTCCAAGGCGACGGACACGATTTGCTTGCACCGGGAATCCGCCTTCGTTCGCTTGCGCCTCAATAATGGCTTTCACCTTTGCGCCCGCCTGCATTGCCTGATAACTAGTTAGATATCCAATATTTCCAGCACCTACGGTTAGGATGTTTTTACCCAACAAAGTAAACTCATTGTTCATCATTTTTTGAACTACGGCAGCGGTGTAAACTCCCGGCAGATCGTCGTTCTCAAATGCAGGCATAAAAGGAACTGCACCGGTGGCAATTACCAAATGGTCGGCATCGATATAGAAAACCTCATCGGTTACAACATTTTTAGCGGCCAATCGCTTTCCTTCAAGAATATCCCAAACGGTGGCGTTTAAAATAATTCCCGAACGATCGTCGCCTGCGAGTGTTTCGGAAATGTCAAAACCGCGCATTCCGCCAAATTTCTTCTCTTTTTCGAAAAAGAAAAACTGGTGGGTCTGCATGGTAAATTGTCCTCCAATACGATCATTATTATCAATAACAATATTCCTAATTTTATGATCGTTTAAGATTTCACGAGTGGCAAGTCCGGCTGGTCCTGCTCCAATAATTGCCACCGTTGTTTTATATACTTTTGTAGATCGGTTTGCCGGGAAATCTTTCACTTGAGGCTTATACTCTTTTGGAATCTCAGCTACCTCTTTTATATTGTCCACTTTAGTAATGCAAATTCGTTTGATCTCTCCATCGACCAACATTTCGCATGCGCCACACTTTCCTATTCCACACTCGAGTGAGCGGTTTCTGTTTGTAAGGCTATGACTATGAACCGGATGCCCCGCTTGGTGCAATGCTGCAGCAATGGTTAGTCCTTTGTCGCCAACAACTTCTTCGTTGTTGAATTTAAACAAAACTTGGTCTCTTTCAGAAATAAATAGAATGGGATGTTTTTCGATTTTATACATGGCGCTTTCTTTTTTTTGCAATTTAGTCTAACTAAACGTACAATTACAATGATTTTCATCAGTAATTTGGAGAATAAAAGTCAGGTATTGGTGATCGGTGAAGGGTGATGAGTGATCGGTTGTCAATGCCTAAATAACGTTGACCGATTTAACTGTCTTTTTGCTCAAATTGCCATTTAATTCCAGAACGATATTGGAAAACAGTCTGTTATTTGGTGGCAAAATTAAATGCATATTGAAATAAATTTTTCTATTTATTGCAAACCTATCACTAGGATTTCGTATATTGACCCTGCTAATTTTAAATCAAAAAATTATGTCTACTACTAACCATTCCATCGTCTCAACGGTATTGATTTTGCTTTTTATTTTTATGCAAATCAGCCTGTTTCAATCTTGTTCTGATCGTAAATCACAAGAGCGCCCTTCAATTATAGCGTCGCACACAACTGGAGTTATATCGGTAAAATCGCCCATTCGCATTCATTTCCAACAGCCTTTGATCGATTTTAACGATGTTTCGACCAGCCCGAGTGAGAAATTAATGGAAATTTCTCCCAATATTAAAGGGAAAGCCATATGGGTTAATCAAAATTTACTTGAATTTATGCCAAGTACTCAATTCAAACCCAACCAAAATTACACAGTAAAAATAAATCTCAAAGCCATCTCCGACACATTGAGTTTTAGCTACAAGTTTGATTTTCGCACCATAAAACCCACAATGAATGTCAATATCACCAAAATTGAATCCATTGAATTTGATGGCAAAAAGGGATATTGCGTCCATGGAACAATAAATACAAACGATTATGTGAGTACGGAAGATTTAAGTCCCGTTTTAAAAGCGAATATTGAAAACATTTCATTGAATCCTACATTTTCATCAGAATCAGGACAAAGCCATTCATTTGTAATTGACTCCATTACGGGCACAGTAAATAGCCAAATCATGACCATTAAGTACGACGGTTCCGCCATTGATGCGTCAGAAAAAGGAGAGTTTACCTATCAAATCCCCTCCATTAATGAATTTAAAATCATTAATCATACCGTTTCGTACGATCCGGAACCAGTGATTATAATCAATTTTTCAGATATTCTGCATCCCGATCAAGATTATACGGGAATGGTTCAATTGGCCAATATTTCTAATTTGCAGATAATCGCAGATAAAAACAGTTTGAAAATATACCCGAAGCATACCGATAATGGCAACTTTAACTTAACTATTCATCAAGGAATAAAATCAATTTCGGATGAAAAACTTGCGCAAACATCCACATTCAATGTCAACTTATCGAACCTGAAACCTGAATTACGCAAAACCAATGCGAAAATAATAACGCCTCCAACGCAACAAGGAACCTTATTTGAATTTGAGGCTACCCATCTAAAAGCAGTTGATGTACGCATCTATCAAGTTTTCCAAGATAACGTGATTCAATTTTTGCAAGTCAATGATTATGACGAAAGTTGGGAACTCGATCGAGTTGGGAAACGAGTTTATCAATCGACCATTAATCTTGAAGGTCAGGCTGAAAGCTCGTCGGACGGATGGAGTAAATACTATCTTGATTTGTCGAAGCTCATTGAAAATGAACCGGGAGCACTCTATCATATCCAAATAGGATTCCGTAAAGAACACGTTATTTGGAACTGTATCGAAAATCTCGAAGAGAATAGGACGTTAACAAACGACGAATTTTGGAATCAATTTGAAGATTATAGTTACGATCAGTATTCGTGGCAAACAAGCGACGACCCTTGTAACAACAACTACTACGGTTTCCGCAAAGCAATCAGACACAACTATTTAAGTAGTAATATTGGGTTGATTGCTAAAAAAGATGGAAAAAGTAGAGTTACTGTTTTTGCCACATCCATAAATCAAAACAAACCCTTGGCAAACTGCACAATTAAAGCATTAAACTTTCAACAACAAGTAATAGAGACAAAAACCACCGATGAAAATGGAAAAGTCGTTTTTTCGGGCAATGAAAGCATCTATTTTATTCAAGCGCAAAATAGTAACGATCGCAACTATTTAAAATTACAACTAGATAAGAAACTAAGCACCAGCAACTTTAATGTTGATGGCATTGAGGCACGCGATGGAATTAAAGCCTATATTTTCACCGAACGCGATGTGTACCGACCCGGCGATACTGTTTTTATGGGTTTTATGATTCACGATCCTCAAAAAACAATTCCCACAACGCATCCTATTCATGTTTATGTTACAAATAGCAATGGGCAGAATATGTTTGAATCGCGTTTCCAATACAGCGGAGAACCAATGCATCGGATTGATATTCCTACCAAATCAGATGCCCTTACCGGGCGTTGGAGTGCCCATTTCACCATCGGTAAAAAAGGGTTTACCAAACAATTTAGGGTAGAGACCATTCGCCCAAATCGAATGGAAATCATTCATAATATTCCAGATACCATTGATTCAAAAAAATTTACAGCCAATATTTTCGTACAATGGCTACATGGAGGATCCGCCGGAAATCAAGAATTTAAAACGGACATAACCGCCACGCCACACTTAATAAAGTTCAAGTCGTATCCCGGGTATATTTTCGATAATCCATACGAAGAAAGTTATAATCAAGAATGGGAAGCGAGCAATGTAAAACTGGATCAAGAGGGGAAAATAAATGTGAAAATTAGCATCCCCAAAGGCTTGAATTCAGCAACATATAAACTTATATGTGCATTTAGAGCATCAGAACCCAATGGACAGTTTACCCTATCTTCGGCACAAACAATTATATCGCCATACGACAATCTAACGGGAATTAACCTTCCCAAAGCCGATGGCCAATGGGAACAGTACCAATCGAAAAAGAAATACAGCGGTAAAATTATCTTAACCGACATTCATGGCATTAAAAAATCTGTCAATCAAAAGGTTAACGTTAAAATATATAAGCGCAATTGGCGCTGGTGGTATCAATCGTCGAGCAATGATTACGATTATATGACCAATTCGTCGAGCGATTTAATTTCCAATTACACGGCGAATGTGGTTGATGGAAAGGGTTCTTTTGATTTTAGCATTACCGACAGTTGGGGATATTACCAAATTGTGGTTCAAAATGCAGAGACTAAACAACTGGTTTCGACCATAATACGGGTTGGCGACGATGGATTTTCCGGCGAAAGAAGTAGCCAAGATGTAGCAACATTGGATTTAACAATCTCCAAAAACGAATTTTTACTTGACGAAATGATTTCCCTTACTTTCCCCTCATCGGAGGATGGTAAAGCACTGATTTCCATTGAGAACGGACAAGAGATTATTCATTCAGAATGGGTAAAAACCACGGAAAAATATACCACATATCAAATAAAAGCATCGGCAAAAATGTCGCCTAATGTCTATTTCAATGTCACCATGCTACAACCCTTTGCACAATCAACAAACGATAGACCACTACGACTTTTTGGTATTGTTCCATGTAAAATTATAGACCCAGCAACTCAACTATTCCCTGTGCTGGAATCGCCGGATAAAGTAAATTGCAACGAACCATTTACCGTTAAAATAAGCGAGCGCAATGGCAATAAAATGAAATACATGTTGGCCATTGTTGACGAGGGATTGTTGGGAATAACCAGTTATAAAACTCCAAAACCATGGGGCTTCTTCCATAGTCAAGAAGCACTTGGTGTGGAAACATGGGATATTTTTGATCACATTATGGGCGCCATGTCTGGGTTTGTTGGTAGAGTAATTGGCATTGGGGGCGATGACGGTGGCGTTGGCTCAGACCCCACAGCATTAAACACACAATTTAAACCTGTGGTAAAATTCATGGGTCCTTTCGTGCTTGAAAAAAACAAACTCGAAACCCATAAAATCGAACTCCCTGCATTTCTTGGTGCGGTTCGAGTTATGGTAATATCGGCAACAAATCAATCATGGGGTTCTGAATCAAAGCGCATTACCGTTTCCAGTCCTCTACTACTAACTGTTTCTACGCCACGGATATTAACGCCCGGCGATAACTTTGATTTACCCATCACTATTTTCGGATCCGCCGAGACAAAAAGTTTGATCAAAGTTACCATTAAAAGTGCCGAAAATTTAACCATAAATAGCAAAGACATATCGGTAAACCTCGACGATAAACACCGAGGATCCATAACATTGCCGTGTCAAGTAAAATCAGAAATAGGGCAAGCGGGATTGGTTTTAGAAGCAACCGATGGAAAACATAATTCCACCTACGAATTCAAAATTCCAATCGAAAACCCAACGCCGATGTTATATACCGTTGAGCAACGATCCTTGGAACCCAACGCCCATTGGAAGATTGGAATTCAACCCATTGGAGTAATTGGAACCAATAGTGCTGTTGTGGAATTATCGAGCATCCCTCCCATCGATATGGAGAAACATCTTCAGTTTTTGCTCAATTATCCCTACGGATGTTTAGAACAGACCACCTCCACAGCATTTCCATTACTTTATATCGGATATATTACTGAATTGGATGCCGAACGAAAAGAAAAAATCAATAGCATTGTTTCACAAACCATAAAACGCATTTATGGATTTCAAGATGCAACTGGTGTTTTAAATTACTGGCAAGGCACGTCGAACTACATTGAGTGGGCCGATTTATATGCCGGCGATTTTTTAATTGATGCACAAACCAAAGGCTACAAGGTCGATGAAAAGGTTTTGAACCGTTGGATTTCAGTGCATCGCAAAAAAGCGTCAAAATGGGTGAACTCAGGTGCCCTTTCCCGACTCAACCAATCGTATCGTTTATTTGTGCTAGCCAAATCGAAACACGAAGATATTGGTGCCATGAATCGATTACGCAACACGCCAAACTTAGAGTATCAGACGAGACAGTTTCTTGCCATGGCGTACCAAGAGCAAGGACGATTAAAGACCGCAAAAGCACTCCTTAATACTGAAAGTGACATACAAGAAGAGGAGATTTGGCGATACACTTTTGGCTCAACAATACGGGATCAATCCGTTAAAATGATGGCTTTAACCGCAACCGAAGATCTAACAGGAGCCTATGGCATTATGGTAGATTTAAGCGAACAATTGTCGAAAGATAATTGGCACAGCACGCAAACTTTGGGATTTATGATGCGCGCCATAGGAACCTATATCATTCGATCGGGATATGCAGAAAAACTCGAGGCTTCCTATAAAATTAATAGCGGTAAAGAAATTAAAATCAAAACAACCAAGCCATTTGCACGAATCGTAATTCCAATGCAATATTCTGTAAATCAGAAAATTGACATTACCAACAATAGTAAAGCAGTGCTTTTTGCACGATTGCAAAATTCAGGAAAGCCATTACCATCGCCAATTGAGGCAGTAAACAACACCATTTCGCTCATGGCAAATTATAAAACAATGGAAGGAAATAGTATCGAGTTGTCGAACTTAAAACAAGGTTCTGATTTTATTGCAATCATTAAAATAACAAATCCGGGATCGAGTAATAATTTGGAGAATTTGGCACTTGAATTTACAGTTCCTGCTGGAATTGAGATTCTTAATCCACGATTGTTAGGCATCGAATCGGAGTTGAACGAAAGCGCATACACCTACCGCGATTACAGAGACAATAAGGTTTACACCTTCTTTGATCTTCGATCCGGCGAATCAAAAGAGTTTCAATTTAAAATAAATGCCGCATTTGCCGGTGAGTTCTATCTCCCACCAATACAATGCTCGCAAATGTACAACACAGCAATAACAGCGCGAAGCAAGTCAAGTATAGTAAAGATTAAATAGAGTGCCTATACCCTTTTGTTTTTAAAATTGATGTTATAGAATGAAAATAAACCATTTAGCCTCGTGCTCATATGTTTTATCTTGAGGTTGTAAATTGGATTAAAAAAGGTAAGTTTAGGCACAAAATAAATGCGGATTTAAACAATTAATATTTTAAATAAAAAAATTGAAACTATGAGAGACATCAAAGGACAAATTACGCTCGCTATCATTAAACCTGCAGCTGTAGCACGAAATTTTTCGGTACCTATTTTATCACATATCGACGAGGCCGGATTTCATATAGCAGCCATGAAAATGGTTTGGTTAACTCGGAACGAAGCTCGTACATTCTACAATGAGCACCGTGAAAAACCATTCTTTCCTGAATTGATCGATTTCATGACTTCTGGACCAATTATAGCACTCATACTAGAACGCCCACAAGCGGTTGAGTTGTTCAGAAACCTAATCGGAAATACCAATCCGGAGAAAGCGGAAGAGGGCACGTTAAGAAATTTATTTGCAGAAAGCATTACAAAGAATGCAGTTCATGGATCCGATTCCGATGACAGTGCCATGCGTGAAGCCGATTTTTTCTTCGCACGCATGAATCGATATTACAAACACGATTTAAAATAAGCAGGTAAAATAGAGCGCAACAAAAAACAAGTTCAACAGATATGAAATTTCATATTTTGTTGAACTTGTCTCTTTTTAAAGAGGTCCTTAAAAACACGAATGATTCACAATACCCAAACCAACCAACATGTTATGAAATAATGAACCTTTTTCTTTGATTAAAAAACTTTGCCAAAACCAATGTGGTTTACTACATTTGTTATCTGGTTTAAACAAATACAAGCATGGCAAAACAGAGCAAAAAAAACGACGGGATTATGTTTTCAACCAATCCCGATTTTCAAATAGAAAACCAATACGAAGAGCTAGAACCCGAAACCGTACCCAACAAACAACAAGATTTAAGAGTTAGTCTCGACAAAAAGCAACGTAAGGGAAAAAAGGTAACGTTAATTACGGGATTTAAAGGCGGTCAAGAGGATCTCGACAAACTTGGGAAACTGTTAAAATCGAAATGTGGCGTTGGTGGAACGAGTAAAGATGGCGAAATAATGATTCAGGGCGATTTTGTGGAAAAAACGATTGTAATTTTATTGGAACAAGGATATAAAGCAAAACGCAAAGGAGGTTGACCATTAGCAATGTTAACTACTATATATCAACATTTTAATGTAAAAAATATAACATAAACCACTATGGCAAGCAACCCCTTAAAAAAAGCTACTCCGTATTTAGGCATTTTGTTGTTATTCGTAATACCGGCACTTTTCATCCCTTTTATTAAAAAGTCGCAAATGCTACACAAAGAGCAATTGAGCACAACGGTGCAAAGTGTCGAAATTAAGAGAGACACAACCTTTGCAATTGTAATCCATGGTGGCGCAGGAATATCGGATCCAACCCTCCTGCCCGACACTACACAAGCTGCCATAAAAGGATCGCTAACGGAGGCCTTGGAGCTTGGCAAAGCAATGTTGCTTCGAGGCGATTCGGCCCATATAGTTGTGGCATCAGTCATTGTATTGCTAGAGAACAACACTTTATTCAATGCAGGAAAAGGAGCCGTTCTTGACCATTCAGGAAAAGCATCACTCGATGCCTCAATTATGACCGGTTGGGATAAAAACGCCGGTGCCGTAGCCGGAGCAACAACCATAAAAAACCCGATTTTAGCAGCATTGCACATACTGCAAAACTCGCCCCATGTAATACTTTCGGGCATGGGTGCAAACAAATATGCAAAACAAAACAACTTAACAACTGTGCCCAACTCCTACTTTATAACCCAAGAATCTAAAAACAGATTAAAAAGATCGATTGAGGCTGATAAATCAGGGACTGTAGGATGTGTGGTTCGCGATAAATATGGAAATTTAGTGGCCGGAACGAGCACAGGCGGAATGAACAATAAAAAATTTGATCGAATTGGAGACTCCCCCATAATAGGCGCTGGCACATGGGCCGACAATAGCACATGTGCGATTTCGTGTACCGGATGGGGCGAATATTTTATTAGAACGGCGGCAGCACACGAAGTTGCCAGCATTTATAAATACCAAAACGTATCCATTCAAAAAGCAGCCTACGAAGTAATTTTCAACCAGATTGAACCTTTAGGAGGATATGGAGCTCTTATAGCCATTGATTGTAAGGAAAATATAACCGTAGAGAGCAATACAACATTAATTTTCCATGCTTGGTATAACAAAAACGGTCAGCAAAAAATAGCATTATCAAAATAATAATCGTAAATTGATTGAATTATTTTACCATGCATTATTTCTTGTAAATATGAACTATAAGGGATAATTGTAAAATAAAAAAATCAAAACTAGTAATAAAACTGCCCGATGAAATTGTTTCGCAAACAAGAAAGCATTATTCATAAAATAAATTATCCAATTTTGATTGTAAAAATCAACGAGGTGGAAGCCTATACAATAGAAGAAGCGAACCAATCGGCGTGTGATTTTTTGGGATTAGAGAGCATGGATCAACCGTTATTAAATTCATTAATATCAGATAGAAACAAACAAGATTTCATACAATCACTTTCAGAAACAACAAATATAGTTCAGAGAAAAATTGAATTCATCAATAGCAAAACACATATCACTTCTGAAGCGATCGTAGATGTTGAACCATTGAACAACCAAGGAGAATTTGTAATCACCTTAAAAACAATGGATTCGAATCATGTACGTGCTGAAAAAATGACATTCCTTCCTGAAATCATAGAGACTTTTCCTGTTGGTATTACAGTGTATGAAAACAAAGAATTAAAGTATATCAACAAAGCGCTTCAAAACATAACCGGATATGATCTTGAGGAGTTATATAAAAATCAAACTCCCCTATTTTACACGAGTCTTGAAAATAAAAATAGGGTGACGCAAATTTACAACAATCTGTTCCAACAAAAAGAGATCGTTGAATTTTGGATTAAAACAAAAAACGGCGATCGAAAATACATTCAGAATTATTTCTATCAATTATCGTCATTACAAGATATTTTTTTCATAATTACCATTGATATAACCATTCGGAAAATCACCATTAATGACCTAGAAAAAAAAACCACCGAATTCAAAACCTTGGCCGATCACAGTCCAGATATAATAGTGCGTTTTAATCGGGAATTTTCATGCACCTACGCAAACCCTTCTTTAGAGCCTATTACAGGGTATAATCGAAATGATTCAATAGGAAAAAACATTAATGATCTTGGTTTTAATGAAGATACGCTAACGATATTTAAAAAATCGTTTGTAGAGTGTTTTGCTGAACGAAAGAAAAAGACTCTAAACTACACCTATACCATAAGAGGTGCTGAGCGAAATTTCGAAACCATCATGGTTCCTGAAGTTTCTGAAGAGTCGAACACAATTCAATCGATTCTCACCATTAGTCGCGATATTACTTCACAGCAACGAATGATCGATCAAATTGCCCAAAGTGAGAAATATTATAAATTAATGGCAAACAATTCGACCGATATTATTTGGACAATGGATCAGCATCGTGAAATTACCTATGTAAGTCCCGCCGTTAAAAATGTGTTGGGCTACAGCCCCTCAGAATTCACCACCGCTGTTTTTGAAGCTTCATTTACAGAAGATACGTTCGTCAATTTCCAAATAAAGATAAATGAAATCTTTAAGCTTATAAAACTCGAGGAATACGAAAAAATCAGAAAAGATTATCAACTACAAGTACAGCAATACGACAACAAACACGTTTTAAAACATATCGATATCACAATAAACGTAAATCTTGACAAGGCCGGGAAAATAGACGGAATCATTGGCGTATCGCAAGATGTTAGTGCTCGTAGAAAAGCCGAACTAGAACTCATTACCACGCGCGAGAAAGCACTTGAAGCCGACCAACTAAAAACAGCATTCCTTGCCAATATGAGCCACGAAATACGAACACCAATGAATGGGATTATTGGCTTTACCGACTTACTGGCCGAAGAGGACATTGAGCCAGAACAAAGATCGGAATATCTTGAACTAATCAATGCTAACACAAATCAACTTCTACAATTAATTGATGATATAATTGATATTTCGCGCATAGAATCAGGTCAACTTGAGATTAGAAATCGTAAAATTGACATCATTCAAATTCTTGATAATATTGTAAAAACACATGTTGAAAAACTTCGACATTCACTAAAAAGTAACCTTGAGATAATATTTGAAAGCAAACACGATGAGCTAATCGTTGATATTGACCCCATCCGATTGACCCAAATTTTATCTAACCTGATTGGAAACTCCGTCAAATTCACCGAAAAAGGCTCTATTACAATAAGTTACACTAATAAAAACAATACCGAAATTCAATTTAGCGTTGCTGATACCGGTATTGGTTTAACGCAAGAAAAGATTGATTATATATTCGATCGATTCAGACAAGCCGATGAACAAGACTCACGGAAATATGGCGGAGCAGGACTGGGACTTTCCATTGCCAAGAACCTAGTGGATCTTATGGGTGGATTAATTTGGGCAGAATCGAACGAACAAAACGGAGCATCATTTTTCTTTACCATACCTCACGAGTGGGAACAGATAATTGAAACAAAGGAGGAGATTTTAACGAATTTGTTTGATGAAAATACAGAAATTTCGAATATTTTGATCGTTGAAGATGAGGAAGTAAATTTCATTTTAATACGTGAAACCCTTAAAGATCATCCCTATCGATTGTTTTGGGCACACGATGGCTTAGAAGCACTCGATATTGTTAAAGAAGAGACAATAGACATTATTTTAATGGACATACGGTTACCAAAACTAAATGGGTATGAAACGACCCAAAAAATTAAAATTGAATTTCCTAATCTACCAATAATTGCCCAAACAGCCTACTCAAATTACAACGACGTTGTAACCGCACTAGAATCAGGATGCGACGACTTTATTGCAAAGCCCATTAAACCAAAAAAACTAATTGCGCTGATTGAAAAATACCTTAATAATAACAACGAACTTATTTAAAAAACGAAAATATGGAATTTGATGTAATTGCAAACCTTAGAAAGAGTATACGATCATTTACAGAACAAAAGTTAAATGAACAACAAATTTCTGAACTCAAAGAGACCATACTCAAAGTCCCTTCTGCAAAAGCAATATTTCCTTGGAGATGCTACTTTATAACAAATGAGGAAAAAATTGCAACCCTATCAAAATTTAAAGGAAGCGGTTCAGGATTCATCAAGAATGCGGCCATATTAATCATAATTACAGCTGATACAAGCCTATCGGATATGTGGATTGAGGATTGTTCTATCGTTGGCACGTATCTGTTGCTTAAGGCGGTCGATATGCAATTGGGTGCCTGCTGGGTTCAAGTCCGAAACCGTCAACACGACGACACAACCAGCGCTCGTCGATTTATAATGGATCAGGTTGATATACCCGAATCACATGGTATTGCGAGTATAATTGCCATTGGATATCCAGACACTAAACCGGAAACACGTGACAGTAGAAGCGGAATGAAACATAAATTTATTGATATTCAATAGTTTAAATTCAATGATAAATTGCCCATTTTGTAACCCACGTGTCATTGAAATGCAATTCATTGATAACCTATACTTTTATGCCATCTACAATCACTCTCCTATTCTACCGGGTCATTCATTAATTATACCCAAAAATCATGTAGAACGATTTGGCGATTTGCAAACTGAGTTGTCATCGGCACTATTTCCATTCACCCAAAAGGTAATGAGCGTATTGCAACAAGCATTTAATGTTGCCGACTTCGACCTCACCATTCAAGATGGAGCAAAAGCAGGACAAACAATTCCACACTTGCACCTCCATGTTATTCCCCGATATATCAACGATTTACCCAATCCCGGAGATTGGTATCCAATTTTCAGGAAGCATGAAAACAACGAGTTAATTGACAGTTTTAATCGACCCAAAATTCCTATTGAAAAACTGAACGAAATAACATCGTATTTAAAAGAGACTGCAAGTATTATATTCAATTCAAAACAATAAGAAATGAGCTTCAAGATTAAAACCCAAATACCATATATCCTCCTCACACTATCGATTTTCGCACACGGATGTTTTCTAAATCAAAGTTCAAATTCTACAGATATTGCCGCCGGCAACCTCTATGCACAAGGATTTGAAATAACTGAATCGAATACCGGTTTTACCATAAAAATGCTCTCCCCATGGATGAACAGTTTCGAAGATTCATTTGAATATGAGCTGACACGAATCGAACCAACTGTAAAAAACAATACCATAAATAGACAGAAAATTGGAATTCCTTTAAAACGTGTTGCCATAATGTCAACCACACATTTGGCCATGATTAATGCCATTGATGAACTCCCAACAATTGTTGGAATATCGGAAATACAGTACGTAAATAACCCAAAATTTTGGAAACATCATACACTAAACCCCGTGACTGAAATTGGATACGAAAACTCGCTTGATTTTGAAGCCACTGTGAAGCTAATGCCCGATGCAGTCTTCATTTATGGACTATCGTCGGCCATTCTGCAAACAGCAACTCGATTAATTAAGGTAGGAATTCCAGTCATTTTTGTGAGCGAATTTAATGAATTGCATCCACTGGCAAAAACAGAATGGATACGCTACATTAGCTGTTTTTATGACAAATATGAGCTGGCTGATAGCATTTTAAATCAAAAAGAAATAAGGTATAATAAAGCCAAAGGGATCGTTGTAAATATCGCGACAAAACCCACTGTATTAACGGGTTTGCCATGGAAAGACATTTGGGACACTCCGGGTGCTAGAACCACCACAGCCACCTATATTGACGATGCTGGAGCTCAATATATTTTTCATGATATGGATAAAAAAATCAATTATCAAATGGGGATCGAAACAGTTTTTCTAAAAGCTGGTAAGGCGGATTATTGGATTAATGTGGGTATTTCAAACTCTAAAAAAGAAATTTTGGATACCGATTCACGATTCAAAAACTTTGATGCGCTAAATAACAACAAAGTTTTCAATAATAATAAAATTCAAAACAATGTTGGTGGAAATGATTATATGGAATCCGGAGTTATGCATCCTGATCTTATTTTAATGGATTTAATCTCAATTTTTCACCCCGAATTACTCCCTAATTATATTACCAAATATTACAAAAAAATAGAATAAAAAGGAAATTTCCAAAAAAAGGATTGCAAAGCATTGCGTATCAACAATACGGTGCGGGAAGGAATTGTGTAACAACTTTAATTAATAGAAACCAACCCGAAATAAAAAAAGAGGTGGTAGAATTGCTTCCACCACCTCTTTTGAGAACCAAACAAATAAGTACGTTTATTTCTTATTCTTCATTGAGAAATCAAAACCAGCCTTTAGTGCATCAAGGTTCATGGTAACAACATCATCGCCTTTACGACCAAAAATGTCGCGAATTCCATCTTCAAACGATTGGTACGACATATCCAAAAACGGAGCTGCAGCACCTAACATAATGATGTTCGACGAACGTTTTGCATTCATATCAGCAGCCATTTTGTCGGCATCAATGGTAATTACATGTGGCAACTTATTTAGCTGATCCATAATCGATTGCTCTTCCGGATAGTTTTTAATATTCTTAAATGGTGTAGTATTGGTAACTACATATCCTTTTGGCGAAAGAAATGGTAAGTATCGCAGAGCTTCAAGGGGTTCTACAGAAAGAATCATATCGGCTCCACCTGTTGGAATAAGATCCGAATGAATGGGTTTATCGCTAATGCGCATGTGCGATACAACATCCCCACCGCGCTGGCTCATTCCATGAGTTTCGGCTTGTTTTATACTTAATTTATTGCGTAGAGCCGCTGCGCCTAAAGCTGCTGCAATAGACAAAATCCCTTGTCCACCTACTCCGCATAATATAATATCTATTTTCATGATATTTATTTTTTATTTAATGATATCCAAATCGTTGAAAGTTGCTTATTTCTTTAGTTTCGCCTCAGTTTTCTTACGACGTACAGCCTTCTGAATACATTCACGACGTGGAATAATTACGGATACTCCATCGTAAGCCAATTCTCTACTAATGATTTCAACCATTTCGTCATGATTTTTCTTGAGAGGGAGTAAAACATGTAAATGTTCTGGTTCAACCCCTACTGCAAGACATATATTCTCAATCAGTCCAACTGCCGATGAGTCTTGACCTCCAGTCATGGATGTTGATTCATTATCGGATATAATGATGGTAATTGGAGCTTTTCCAAGTACGGCATCAATTAAGCCTGTCATTCCGGAATGGGTAAATGTTGAGTCACCAATTACTGCAACTGCGGGAACTAGGCCTGAATCGGCAGCACCTTTTGCCATTGTAATGGAAGCACCCATGTCAACGCATGAATTAATTGCGTTGTAAGGAGGTAATGCTCCAAGAGTATAGCAACCTATATCAGCAAAAACTCTACCTTTTCCGTATTTCTCAATTGCAACATTAAGGGCAGTATAAACATCAATATGAGAACATCCAGTACACATTGCTGGTGGTCGTCCCACTACTAATTCAGGAATAGCAAGACCTGCTTCAACTTTGAAACCAAATGCGGCAGCTACTAATCCAGGATTTAACTCTCCATCGCGAGGCAAAGTGCCGTCTAAACGACCACGTACAGCCTCTTTTTCTAGATATCCTTTTAGTAGTTCTTCAACAATTGGGTATCCATCTTCAAGAACAATAATCTCGTCTACCTCAGCGGCAAGTTTGTTTATCATTTTGCGTGGAAGCGGATATTGCGATACTTTAATCACTGGATATGGGCAAGTCTCTTCTGGGAAATTTTCACGGAAATAGTTGTAAGCAATGCCACACGCTATAATTCCTTTTGATTTATCGGCACCTTCAAAATATTTATTCCAAGGCGACTCCTCGCTAGCCTTCACAAGATCTTCTTGAATAGCCAATAATTTTTTATAGTTTTTACGAGCAATGGCAGGAAGCAATACAAACTGTGTTGGGTTCTTTGGTAACGACATCTCGTTTTCCGCTTTCATTGCAAGTTGATTAATACCGGCTCTTGAATGCGCAATACGCGTTGTGATTCGAACCATTACTGGAACATTATATTTCTCGCTTAAATCAAAACCATTGTATGTCATGTCGTAGCACTCCTGTTGCGACGATGGCTCCAAAACAGGAATCATAGCAAATTTTGCGTAAAATCGGCTATCTTGTTCATTTTGAGAAGAGTGCATACTTGGGTCATCAGCCGCAACAACTAACATACCGCCGTTAACACCTGTAATAGAGGCATTCATAAAACAATCGGCTGCAACGTTCATTCCAACGTGTTTCATACACGCCATTGAACGTTTTCCTGCGTACGACATGCCTAATGCCGCTTCCATGGCTGTTTTTTCATTGGCTGACCACATGCTGTGAATTTTTCGTTCACGAGCAATCGGACTACCTTGAATATACTCGGTAATCTCTGTTGATGGGGTTCCCGGGTACGCATAAACACCGGACATTCCTCCATCAATGGCACCTTGCGCTACGGCTTCGGCTCCTAAAAGTAGTTTTTGCATTGCTGTTTTTATTTAAAGTAATTATTTATAAATATTTCTGTTCCTACTTTTAACAGATTTAAGTTTGATGAAAAAATCAATCCAAATTTACCCGTCCCTAAAGGGAGTTTGCATTGATTTTTCAGCATTCTCCCCTTAAGGATCGGGCTGAAAACACAAAAAAATCATATCTGTTAAAAATAAACTATTATCACTTTTATTTGACGTTTCAAAATTACTAGAATTTTCTAACATGGGCAAATTTTGCGTAATGTTGAAAAGCGCTCTTTACAAAAGATTTCCATAAACGTTCCCTTTTTGCTCAATAGTATAGAGTTGCCAATAGTTTTCGATGTTGTGGAACATCTCGAAACTCGCACAAATAGATCCCTTGCCAAATACCCATGGCCAATCGTCCATTTTGTATGGGAATGGTAAGCGTTACTCCTAAAACACTTGATTTTACATGTGCAGGCATATCGTCATCTCCCTCCATGGTATGAATAAAATAAGGAGTTCCATCGGGACATTGACGATCAAAAAAGGCAGCAAGATCGTCGCGCACATCGGGATCGGCATTCTCATTTATGGTCAATGCTGCCGAAGTATGTTGTAAAAACAGATTCAAGATTCCCGAAGAAGGGAGATCTTTTAAGTTTTCCATTATATAATTGGTTATCAAGTGAAAACCACGTCCTTTGGCAGGAAGTTCAATTTTAATATGTCGAATCATATGAAATAGTTTATCTATATAGCTACAATAAAGTTAAAGATTTTTAGTTTTGCATTCTGAAACACATCTTATATTCCTAATATCTTTTTCAACTTTGACACAAAAAACAATTACAATACTCATAATCAGCATTTTAGGCATTTTATCAGGGTTCTCCCAAAAGGCAACTATCATGGGTAAAATCCTAGACCAAGATAATTATCCGGTAGAGATGGCGGCGATTGTTATTTTGGAGACCCAAGAAGGGACAACATCCAATTCACTCGGAAGATATGAGATTCAAGTTCCTGCTAACACAAAAATCACGCTAGTTTATACTTGTTTAGGGTACGAAAATACGAGAAAAGAGATTTTTGTTGCAGAAAATGAACGAATGCGACTCAATGTTTCGATGCTTCAAATTACGCAAAATATTGACGAAGTTCGAATTATCGACGAACGATACAGACATACCAACACCCAATTTATCAATCCAAAACTTCTGAAACAGATGCCCGGTTTAGCAAATCCGGTAATGGATCTGGTTAAATCGCTACCGGGAGTGGCTGCTAACAACGAGCTTAGTAGCCAATATTCGGTTCGGGGTGGAAATTACGATGAGAATCTGATTTATGTGAACGGAATTGAGGTGTATAAACCGTTTCTTGTCCGCAGTGGTCAACAAGAAGGAATGCATTTTGTAAATAGCGATATGATTGCCAACCTCTCTTTTAGTTCGGGTGGATTTGAATCAAGATATGGCGATAAAATGTCATCAGTGCTCGATATTGAATACCGTAGGCCAAATCAATTTAATGCAAAAGCCGATATTGGATTTCTTGGTGGATCGGCCACCATTGAGGGCGTTGGATTAAAAAATAAATTTTCGCACCTCACCAGTGTACGATACAAACAAACACGCAACGTATTGGGAAGCCTAGAAACAAAAGGTGAATACGACCCTCGTTTTCTTGATGTGCAAACCCTACTAACCTATGATCTGAACGAGTATTGGGAAGTAAGTTTCCTTGGCTATTTTTCCGATAATATTTATAATTTTAAACCCTCCGACCGAGAAACACGACTCGGATTGGTCAACAATGCATTCAAATTTAAAGTCTATTTCGAAGGATTTGAAACGGATCGATTCCTTACAAGCCAAGGCAGTGTAGCCATTAAATACAAACCCTCTGAAAATAACGAATGGCGATTGAGTGGTTCCACATTTTACAGCTTAGAACGCGAAACTTTCGATATTTTAGGAGAATATTGGCTAAATCAGGTTGATGCCAATATTGGAAGTTCAACCCTTGGCGATAGCATTGGATCCTTGGCAGTGGGTAGGTATTTGGATCATGCCAGAAATTACCTCGATGCAGTTGTATCCACTGTTTCGTTGACCCACAAATATCGAATTGGAAACCACAAAATTCAATGGGGAATCAATGGACGGCACGATCAAATTAAGGATAAAATTGGAGAGTGGATGCTCATAGACTCCGCCGGTTACAGCATTCCATATCACAGTTTTAACGATAGCACTACCGAACTGAACTATAGTAAGCATTACGAAAACAGCTTCTCAAGTTTTCGATCCAGCGGATATATCCAAGATACATGGAACTTTGATATCGATAGTGTTAAACTTTACGTGACGGGTGGCGTTCGCTATCATTACTGGGATTTTAATAAAGAGCTTTTATTTAGTCCACGAGTTTCACTGGCCATAAAACCCAATTGGAAACCCGATCTACTATTCCGATTCAGCTCAGGAATTTACTATCAACCCCCATTTTACAAAGAGGCTCTGCTCAATGGGGTGCCTAATAATGAAATTAAATCGCAAAAGTCAACCCATGCCGTTCTTGCAGCCGATTACAATTTCAATATGTGGAACCGACCATTTAAACTTGTCGTTGAATCGTACTACAAGCAGCTAAAAAATATAATTCCATACACAGTTGATAATGTAAGAATTATATACGATGGTTACAATCATGCAACGGGTTATGTGCAGGGAATTGACATGAAATTAACCGGCGAATTTGTAAAAGGGGTTGACAGCTGGCTATCAATCAGTTACATG
>Ga0265295_1003556_pt1 | contig 22489 bp, 20 predicted proteins | sample Munlansysbiofilm_FD_192503 | JGI IMG/M metagenome (GOLD analysis project Ga0265295, IMG submission 192503) | Leachate microbial communities from a municipal landfill in Southern Ontario, Canada - Methane capture system biofilm | ecosystem: Engineered > Solid waste > Landfill > Unclassified ...
ACGAATTGGGCCTTGCGGTCACCCGGCGCATCGATCTGGACCAGGATCCCCAGCGCTGGCTCGCCGTGATCTCCACGGTGCCGGGCATCGATCTCACCGCCTGGCAAGAGGTGCTGGAAGAATACCGCCGGCAGCGGGACGACCTGAACCGACGCCACGGCGAAGCGGCCCTGGAGCGACTGGCCGCCGACGGCTTCACCGGGTCGGCGGTGGTGCCCAACCTGGTGGCCGATCCGGATTGGCGGGCGGCCCTGGAAGCACTTCAAGCCACCTCCCGCCGCCGCCTGGAAGCCGCCCTGCCAGGGGGGGCCAAGGTCTGATGAAAGGTTCTCAGATATAGGCAAACCAGGACCGCTCGACGCTCTCGAAGTTGCGCCGCACCGCCTCCACGCCTTCCACGATGGGCCCGTGGCCCGGAAGCAGGTAACGCACCCCGTTCAATCCGGCCATGCGCCGGATGCTCGCCTTGAGGGCTTCGGCGTCACCGCCGGGAAGATCCGTGCGCCCCAGGCCGCCGGCAAAGATCAGATCGCCGCTGAACAGGGCACCGGTCTCCGGCCAGTGAAGACAAACCCCGCCGGGGGCGTGCCCCGGGGCATGATAGACGTGCAGCGCCACCCCTCTGACGTTCAACGGTCCCTCGGCGATGAAAAAATCAGGCTTCAGGACCGATGCCTCGACGCCGAGGGAGGCTTTGAGCAGAGGGGCCATTTCTTCCACCAGGCGCCACTCCTCGCCGTGGAGGGCAAAACGGGCCGGCAGTTCCCTGAAGAGGGTGACGGCCTCGACGTGGTCCGGGTGGGCGTGGGTGCCCAGCACCAGATCGATGTCTTCGAGCATGATTCCCAGCGCCTCCAGGCCGTGGCGCACATGATCGAAATAGGCCGTGTGGCCGGGGTCGATGAGGATACGCACCCCGGCGTCGATGAGATAGGTATTGCAGTTGTTGACCCGTGGCGAATCCCACAAGAACCCGTGAAGGCCATCGGTGATCTGCATGCGTCCGCCTTTCCTTCCCTATGGCTCGGAAACAAATCGGTCTCTGGCCGGCGTGTACCGTCTTTGCGCCGGCGCTGTCAAGACGGCCAAATCACTTGACAGTCCGCAGGCGGCATTCTATTTCTTCCCGATTGTATCTTGGCGTAACACGTTGTGAAGCGGAGGCGAGATGGACTACAAAAAGACGCTCAACCTGCCCCAAACCGATTTTCCCATGAAGGCCAACCTGGCTCAGCGCGAGCCGGAGCAGCTCACCGCCTGGCAGCAGGCGAACCTGTACCGCAAGATTCGCCGCCTCTCGGCCGGCCGGCCCCCGTTCATTCTTCACGACGGCCCGCCCTACGCCAACGGCCATATTCACATCGGCACGGCGATGAACAAAATTCTGAAGGATTTCATCGTGCGCAGCCGCCAGATGGCCGGTTTCGACGCCGTTTACGTACCGGGATGGGACTGCCACGGATTGCCCATCGAACACAACGTGGACAAGGAGCTGGGTCCCAAAAAACTCAGCATGAGCCAGGCCGATGTGCGGCGCCAATGCCGGGTCTACGCCGAACGTTTCATCGATGTGCAACGCGACGAGTTCAAACGCCTCGGGGTTACCGGGGAATGGGAAAACCCCTATCTGACCATGGCCTATCCGTACGAGGCAACCATCGCCCGCGAGTGTTTCAAATTCGCCGTGGATGGCAGCCTCTTTCGCAGCAAGAAGCCGATCCACTGGTGCTGCAGTTGTCAGACGGCCCTGGCCGAGGCGGAAATCGAGTACGCGGACGAATCCTCGCCGTCGATCTTCGTCAAGTTTCCCATGATCGACGATCTCGGCCAGTTGGCGCCGGCGCTGGCCGGACGACCGGTGTCCATGGTCATCTGGACCACCACCCCCTGGACGCTGCCGGCCAACCTCGCCGTGGCGCTGCACCCGGATTTCACCTACGCCGCCGTGGACACGGGCGCCGAGGTGCTCATCGTGGCCGAGGATCTGGTGGACGGGTGCATGGAAAAATTCCAGGTGGCCGATTACCGGATCATCGCCCGGCTGGCCGCCGCCGATCTCGAGCACAAGCATTGCCGGCATCCGCTCTACCAGCGCCCCTCGCTGATCATCCTCGGCCCCCACGTCACCCTGGAGGCCGGCACCGGTTGCGTGCACACCGCCCCCGGTCATGGCCGGGAAGACTACGAGGTGGGGTTGACCTACGGCCTGGACAGTTTTTCACCGGTGGACGACCAGGGTCGATTCACCGACGAGGTTCCCGATCTGGCCGGCCAGATGGTTTTCGATGCCAACGCCGGGATCATCGCCCGACTCCGGGAGAACGGGGCCCTGCTGGCCAGCGAGAAAATCCGCCACAGCTATCCCCACTGCTGGCGCTGCAAAAAACCGGTAATCTTCCGGGCCACCCCCCAGTGGTTCATCTCCATGGACCGCACCGGGCTGCGGCAAAAATCCCTGACAGCCATCGACACGGTGACCTGGATTCCCGCCTGGGGAAGGGAGCGGATCTACGGCATGATCGAAAACCGACCCGATTGGTGCGTGTCGCGCCAGCGGGCCTGGGGCGTGCCCATCGCCGTGTTCTACTGCGCCCACTGCGAACGGGTCCTCACCGACGCGGCGGCGATGGAGACGGTCTACCGGCAATTCGAGGCCCAGGGCGCCGACGTGTGGTTCGAGAAATCCACCGCTGAGCTGCTGCCGCCGGGCACGGTTTGTCCGGAGTGCGGCGGCACCGAATTCATCAAGGAAACCGACATCCTGGATGTCTGGTTCGACTCGGGCGTCAGCCATGCCGCCGTGCTGGAGGCCAGGGACGATCTCGTCTGGCCCGCCGATCTCTACCTGGAAGGCAGCGATCAGCACCGGGGGTGGTTTCACTCCTCCCTGCTCACCGCGGTGGGCACCCGGGGCCAGGCCCCTTACAAGGCCGTGCTGACCCACGGATTCGTGGTGGACGCCGAAGGCAAGAAAATGAGCAAGTCCCTGGGCAACGTGGTGGCTCCGGCGGAGGTGATCCGCCGTTTCGGCGCCGAGGTACTGCGTCTCTGGGTATCGGCGGCCGATTACCGCGAGGACGTGCGCATTTCCGAGAACATCCTGAAGCAGCTCAGCGATGCCTACCGGCGCATCCGCAACACCTGCCGTTTCATGCTGGGCAATCTCTACGATTTCGACCCGGCCAAGGACGCGGTGGACCGCGAGCGGATGCCGGAAATCGACCGCTTCGCCCTGCACCGGCTTCAGGAACTGGTGGCCAAGTGTCGCCGGGCTTATGAGCGCTACGAATTTCACACCATCCACCACGCCTTGCACAACTACTGCGTGGTGGATTTGTCGTCCTTCTACCTCGACGTACTCAAGGATCGGCTCTACACCACGGCGCCGGCGGATCCGGCCCGGCGCAGCGCCCAGACCACCATGGCGCTGATTCTCGACGCCCTCACCCGGCTCATGGCGCCGGTACTCTGTTTCACCGCCGAGGAAATCTGGCGCTACATGCCCGGTGCGGACCGGCCGGAATCGGTGCACATGGCCACCCTCCCCGAGCCGGATCCGGCGTGGGAAGACCGTTCCCTGGCCGAGCGCTGGAATTTTTTCCTCGAAGTGCGCGGTGAAGTGACCCGGGCCCTGGAAATCGCCCGGGCCGAAAAACGGATCGGCCACGGCCTGGACGCCGGCGTGACGATTTACGCCGCCAATGAGACCCACCGGCGACTGGCGCCTTTCGCCGATCAGATGAGCACCCTGCTCATCGTCTCGGCGGCGACCCTGGTGGAGGCGGCCACTCCCCAAGACGCCTTCCAGGCCGAGGCCATCGCCGAGCTGGGCGTGCGGGTGGAAACTGCCCCGGGCCAAAAATGCGCCCGCTGCTGGGTTCGCGATCCGGCCGTGGGCAGCGATCCCGTCCATCCGGACATCTGCCCCCGCTGTTTGGCCGCCCTGGCGGCCATCGGCGCCGGGGAAAACGATCATTGACCTCGATGGTGCCAAGCCGCCGCTACCTTTATCTGGCGCTGGCGGTGGGGACCATCGTCGCGCTGGACCAGACCGCCAAGGCCCTGGTCCTGGCCCGGATTCCCTTGTACCAGGCGATTCCGGTGATCGAAGGGCTCTTCAACCTCACCCATGTGCTCAATCCCGGGGGGGCATTCGGATTTTTGGCCGGCCAGGGGCCGGTGGTGCGTCATTTGCTCTTTGGGGTGGCGACCTTCCTGGCCGTGGGCCTGATTCTTTACTACTTTCACCGCACACCCCGGGAGTACCGGGCGCTGTCGGCGGCCTTCGCCCTGATTCTCGGCGGCGCCATCGGCAATCTCATCGACCGCCTGCGCTTCGGTCAGGTGATCGATTTCCTGGACTTTTACCTTGGCCCCTATCACTGGCCGGCCTTCAATATCGCCGACAGCGCCATCACCGTGGGGATCGGCATCTTCATCGGACACCTGATCTTCAACCGCCTGCCCGACTGATGCCCGTCGCTGCCGCCGGAACGAGACCATGACCACCCTCTCCCACCAGGAACTGGATCGGCATCTGGCCACAACCCAACCGGCGGCCCCCCTGTACCTGGTTTTCGGGGAAGAAATGCTCTGTCAGGCTGCGGTTCAGGCCATCACAGCGAAAATTCTGGGGCCATCGGCGCCGCAACACCGCCTGGACCGCATCGAAGGGAGTGCCCCCGACGCCTTGGCCGAAGCCCTGGCCCGGATCAATACCTATAGCCTGCTCGGCGATGCCAAGGTGGTGCTGCTGGCCGATACCACCATTTTTGAATCCGGTCTGGACATCCGAACCTACCTGGAAAAGGCCCGCCTCGCCCATGAAAACGACGATCCGGACAAGGCAAGCCGGGCGCTGATGGCCGTGCTGGCCGCCCAGCAGCTCCCCCCAACGGAAGTGGATGCCGAGGCCCGCCGCCAACTCCTCGCCGCCGCCGAAATGGATATCGATGACGACGGCTGGCTCGAAGCGCTGGTAACCGGTTGTCTCAGTCGGAATCTCACGTGCGCCGCCGCCGCGGATCCGGCCGAGACCCTGGCCCGGGCGACGACCAAGGGATTTCCGGCCGGCCACCACCTCATCCTCACCGCCGCCTCGGTGGACCGCCGGCGCAAAGTGTACAAGGCCATCGAAGCCGCCGGGGTGGTGGTGGACGCCAGCGTGCCCACCGGTGGACGTCGCGTCGATCTGGAAGCCCAGCAGCGCCTGCTCCAGGACCAGGTCCAGCGCATCCTCGGCCCCCGCGCCAAAAACCTGGTACCGGCCGCCTATCAGGCGCTGGTGGAAAAGACCGGCTTCGATCTGCGCACCTTCTGCACCAGCCTGGAAAAACTGGCCGACTACGTCGGATCGCGCGGGCAGATCACCGCCGAAGACGTCCACCAGCTCCTGCGTCGCAGCAAGAAGGATCCCATCTATGCCTTCACCGGGGCCGTGGGAGAACGCCGCCTCGAACAGGCCCTGTTCTACCTCGATTCACTGCTGGAGGCCGGCACCCATCCCCTCCAGGTGTTGGCGGCCCTGACCAATCACCTCCGTCGTTTGTTGATAGCCCGGGGCTTCCTCGATTCCCCCGAGGGGCGCTGCTGGCGTCGCCGCATGCCCTACCCCGAGTTTCAGCGTCAGGTGATGCCGGCCCTGCTGGCCCACGACACGCGTCTGACGGAAACCGTACGGAGCTGGAGAGCCGAACCCCAGGCCGTCAAGGGCAAGCGCCCGTCCAGAAGCGAAACGGACCTGACCCTGGTCAAGAATCCCAAAAGCGTCTATCCTGTCTACCAGCTTTTTCTCCAGGCGGAAGGCTACCCCGCCGCCCATCTGGAGGCGGTGCTGCACCGACTCGCCCAAGCGGATCGGGCGCTGAAGTCCAGCGGCACGTCGGCGCGCTGGGTAATCGAAGCCCTGCTCTGGTTCATCTGCCAGGGCGATGACGCCCGTTACCGGGCCCTTGGGAGGTGAATATGCCGCGCACCAAAATCGTCTGCACCATCGGCCCGTCCAGCCGCTCGGCCGACGTGATTCGCGGATTGATCCGCAACGGGATGAACGTGGCGCGCCTCAACTTTTCCCACGGCAGCCACGAGGAACACCGCCAAGTCATCGACCGGATCCGGGACATCGCCAAGGCGGAAAACCGTCCCGTGGGGATTCTCCAGGACCTGTGCGGCCCGAAGATTCGCGTGGGGCGACTGCCGGAGGAGGGGGTGCCCCTGGTACCGGGACAACCCTTCGTGCTGACCACCGAACCGGTGACGGGCGACGCCCATCGCGTCAGCGTCTCCTATCCCCGGCTGGCCCTGGACGCCAAGGCCGGAGACCGCCTCCTGCTCGCCGACGGGATGATGGAACTGGTGGTGGAAGAAACCTCCCCCACCGAGCTGCGTTGCCGGGTTGTCACCGGCGGCACCCTCACCAGCCACAAAGGCATCAACCTGCCCACGGGCAGCATCCAGGCACCGCCCCTCACCGCCAAGGACGAAGTGGACCTGGCCTTCGGGTTGGCCCATAAGGTGGATTTCATTGCCCTGAGCTTCGTGCGCCGGGCCGAAGACATCCTGGACGTGCGTCGGCGCATCCACCAGGCCGGTTGGACCACCCCCATTGTGGCCAAAATCGAAAAGCACGAGGCCTTGCCCCACATCGAGGAGATCATCGAGGTCTCCGATGCCGTCATGGTGGCCCGGGGCGACCTGGGGGTCGAGATTGCCCTGGAAACCGTGCCGGGAGTCCAAAAAACCATCGTCCGCCAGGCCAACATCGCCGGCAAACCGGTGATCATTGCCACCCAGATGCTCCGTTCGATGGTGGACGCCCCCCGTCCCACCCGGGCCGAGGCGGCGGACGTGGCCAACGCGGTCCTCGACGGCGCCGACGCGGTGATGCTCAGTGAGGAAACGGCCAGCGGCGCCTACCCCGTCGAAGCCGTGCACTACATGGCGTGCATCGCGGAAAGCGCCGAAGCCCAATATCCCCATCGCAAGTACATGGACATCGTTCCCCGGCGCGGGGTCTCCCAGACCGTTGCCTACGCGGCCTGCATCACCGCCGAGCAACTGAATGCCAGCGCCATCGTGGCCACCACCCGCAGTGGCACCACGGCCATGCACATCGCCAGCTTTCGGCCCCGGCCCCGGATCATCGCCCTGTCGCCGGACGCCGAGACCGTCCAGCGGCTCACCCTGGTATGGGGTTGCGCGCCGTGCCACCTCGATTTGGCCGAGGACACCGATGAGATGATCGAAGGCGCCGCCGCATCCGCCCTGAACACCGGCCAGGTGGCCCCCGGCGACATGACGGTGATCACCGGCGGCCGGCCGATCTACGAAGCCGGCACCACCAACATGTTGTGGGTCAAACGGCTGTAGGGAAACTGGATGCTTGAAACTCGAAACTTGAAACTCGAAACTCGAAACTCGAAACTTGAAACTCGAAACTTGGTCATCGGACCTCTTGTGTCCTTTTCGTCCCTGCGGTCCCTGAACCTTGAACCTTAAACGGCGCCCCGGGCGCCTTGAACCTTGAACTTCGATGAGCTTCTTTCGCGAACAGAAAATCAAACTGGCCCAACGGCTGCTCGCCGGTCAGTACCAACGTCGCCAGATTCCCCCGCCTTCTCCCGAGGTGCTGCGCCGTCAGGCCGAGGAAGTGGTGGACGAGGCCGGCCGCATCGCCCGTCAACGGGGTCAGAATGTCCTGGCCATCGTCAAGGAGCTGATCCAGGACCTGCGCCGGTGATGTCGTTTCTCGGGGTCCGTCCCGGGTGTCGCAAATTTCGGCATTGGTTTTAAGTATAGCTAATTCAGAGGGTTGAAGTGACCGGCCGGCGGATTTCGAGCCAATTTTTACATTGCGCATCAAACCGGCCTGTGTTATCAGACCAACCTTATCCTGAACCGGTTGGTTCAGGACCTACCCCGACTTGTTTCCATCTCACATTTTGAAAAAGGAGGAATCGATGCGAAAAGGACGACTGTTGATTGCGGTGCTGCTCTGCGCCGGCCTGGTGATCTCACCTTCGGTTTGGGCCGCCAGCGATACTATCAACATCGGGTTTCCCATTCCGTTGACCGGCGACAACCCGGACCTCGGCGCATCGAGCAAGAATGCCGCCGAGATGTACCTGAAGAAATTTCCCACCGTGGAGGTGGGGGCCAAGACCTACAAGCTCAACTTCATCTACGAAGACAACGAATTCAAGGCCGAATCGGCGGTAAAAGCCGTCACCAAGCTTATCACGGAAGAAGAAGTCCTGGCCATCGTCGGCCCCCAGGCGTCCGCCCAGGCGGTGCCTGCCGGAGAAGTGGCCAACAACTATGCCACGCCGATGATCAGCCCCTGGTCCACCAATCCCAACGCCACCCTGAACCGACCCTACGTCTTCCGCGGCTGCTTCCTCGACCCCTTCCAGGGCCCGGTGGCCGCCAACTTCGTCACCGATGAGCTGGGCGCCAAGAAAGCGGCCGTGCTCTACGACATCGCCTCGGACTATCCCAAGGGGCTGGCCGAATTCTTCAAACAGGCTTTTGAAAAGATCCACGGGCCCGGCTCGGTGGTGGCCTTCGAGTCCTTCACCACCGGCGACAAGGATTTCTCCGCTCAGATGGCCAACATCGTGGCCTCCGGCGCCGATGTTCTCTTCACGCCCCAGTACTACTCGGAAGTGCCCCTCATCGTGCGCGCCGCCCAGGAAAACGGGTTCACCAAGCCCATCATGGGCTCGGACTCCTGGGGCAGCGGAGACCTGATGGGACTCTGCGGCGATGACTGCAAGGGATTCTATTTCTCCACCCACTACGCCGCCGCCGGCGCCCAGGGGGCCACCAAGGAATTCATCGACGAGTACAACGCCGCCTACGGCAAGACCCCCGACGACGTCGCCGCCCTCACCTGGGATTCCCTGGGCATCATGATCCAGGCCATCCGGAACACGGGCGGCTTGAGCGGCGACATCAAGGCCGACCGGACCAAGGTCAAGGATGCCCTGGGAGCCATCAAGGACTATCCGGGCATCACCGGCAAGATGACCTTCACCCCCGAAGGCGATCCGATCAAGTGCGCCGTGGTGGTCAAGATCAACGAAGAAGGCCAGTTCGCCTTTCACAAATCGGTGTGTCCGTAATCAGGTCCCGGGCGTGAGCCCGCAACCTGCCAGTGGTTTGCAGACATGAACCGAGGGGCTCGGCGAGCACGCTCCCGAGCCCCTTTTGACGTCCCCGGGAGGGCCCCGCATGAGTTTGAACTTTTTCATGCAAAACTTGATCAACGCCTTGCAATGGGGCAGCTTCTACGCACTGATCGCCCTGGGTTACTCGATGGTCTACAGCATCCTGATGCTGTTCAACTTCGCCCATGGCGACATCTTCATGGTGGGGGCCTACATCGGCCTGGGGGTCGCGCTGCTGCTGCTGAAAATCGTTGGAACCGGTACGGCGGCCCTGGTCCCGGGATGGCTGGTGTTGGTAGCCACCATCCTGATTTCCATGTTTCTCACCGCTTTCGTGGGCATCATCGTCGAACGGGTCGCCTATCGACCGCTACGGGACGCGCCGCGCGCCTCGGCCGCCATCACCGGCCTGATGGTGGGCATCATCCTGGAAACTTCCAACATCCTGTTTCTCGGGGGTCAGCGCCTCGCCTTTCCCCAACTGATCCAATCCCAGACGTACAACATCGGCGGCATCTTCATCACCAACAAGAAGATCATGATCGTCATCGTCTCCATCGCTCTGATGACCGCCCTGCACCAGTTCGTCACCCGCACGCGCTGGGGCATGGCGATGCGCGCCATGGCCTACGACTTCGTGGTGGTCCCCCTGGTGGGCGTCCCCCTGAACACCATCGCCGTGATGACCTTCGCCATCGGTTCGGCCCTGGCAGCGGCCGCCGGGATTCTCTTCGGCCTCGCCTATCCGGTGCTCGACCCCTACATGGGGGTCAGCTTCGGCTGGAAAGCTTTCGTGGCGGCGATTCTTGGCGGGCGCGGATCCATCATGGGGGCCTGCATCGCCGGCTTCATGCTCGGCTTCATCGAGATCATGACCGTGCCGGGGATCCAGATCCTCAACCGACTCTTTTCGCTGAACATCGGCTCCAACCTGCGCGACCTCATCGCCTATTCCATCGTCCTGGTGATCCTGGTGTTTCGGCCGCACGGGCTCTTTGGAGAGCCGTACAGCGCCAAGCTGAGACTTTAAATTCATTTCAATGGCGGACGCGAAGATGAAACCAACGGGTATCGATTTCTCACAAGGACGCCTCGCATGAGCCGGACCGATCCTGCTGTCACCGTTTCCCGCGGTCTGCCGGTCTTCATGGGCCGTATGCTGGCCGGCGTACCACTGCTTGGATGGCTGCTGGGGTTTTTGGTCGCCGTGTTGATCGAACAAGCGGTGGGTGAACCCTTGGCCCAGCTTGTCAGTCTCCCCAAGATGCCGGTACTCTTCGGGATTTTAACCGTTTCCAAGGTCATCGCCGCAATCATCAACACCGTGTTCAAGGATGCGGCCTTCGATCCTGCCATTCTGATTCACGTTCCGGCGGCCATCGCCTATCTGACGGTGGTCTACCTGGCGCCCATCGTGGTGGTGGCCCGAATCAGCGCCAACATCGCCAACCGGGCGGCGGGGGCCATGAACCGTTGGAACCTGTTGCTGCCGGCCATCGTGCACCTGGGACTGATGTATGTCGTCTTGCACATCTGGGCCGGCATGAGCGACTACCGACTCATCACGTTGAAGATCACCCTCATCGCGGTGCTGCTCACCTTGAGCCTGAACATCATCAACGGGTACATGGGGGAGTTTTCCTGCTCCCACCCCGGCTTCATGGCCGTGGGGGCCTACATGTCCTCGCTGTTTACCGTGGGGCTCTTCGTGGATGACAGGGTGCTGGGAAACGCCCTGATGGCTTGTTCCCTGGATTTTCTCAGCTTCCCGCTGGCCTTGATCTTCGGCGGCATCTGCGCTTCGGCGGCGGCACTGCTGGTGGCCATCCCGTCGTTCAAAACCCGTGGCGACTACCTGGCCATCATCAGCCTGGCGTTTCTGTTCATCATCAAGAGCCTATTTGAGAACCTCCAGGCACTCGGCGGCTCCCGGGGAATCGCCGGACAGCCCGACTGGGCCACCCTGCCGGTGATCTTTATCGTGGTGGGGCTGGGCATCTGGTCGATCAACAACTTCGTCACCTCCACTTTCGGCAAAGCGCTCAACGCGGTGCGCGACGACGAGCTGGCCGCCGAAGCGATGACGGTCAACACCCGCAAGGCCAAGATGACCGCTTTTCTGGTGGGCGCCTTCTGGGCCGGCGTCGCCGGCGGTCTCCTGGCCCACGTGCTGCGCTACATCAATCCGGCCATGTTCGGCATCCAGAAACTCGCCGAAGTGTTGGCGATGGTCTATTTCGGCGGTCTCAACTCGGTCTACGGCTCCATCGTGGGGGCCGTGTCCATCGGCCTGCTCGGCGAAGCCCTGCGGCCGCTGGAAATTCTCAAGTGGATCATCATCCCGCTGTTGCTGATCCTCGTGATGATCTACCGGCCCACCGGGCTGGTGGCCTTCCGCGACTTTGATTTGCGCGAGGCGATGGGACCGAAAACCGAACCGGGGCAAAGGAAGTAAAATGGCGCTGCTGCGCGTAGAGCACATGACCCACTACTTCGGGGGGCTGCGGGCCGTTTCCGACTACAATCTGGAAATGGAACCCGGGCAGATTCTGGGACTCATCGGTCCCAACGGAGCCGGCAAGACCACGGTCTTCAACCTGCTCACCGGGATCTATAAACCCAGCGAGGGGCGAATCCTTCTGGACGGCGAGGAGATCACCGGGTTGGCGCCTCACCGCATCGCCGCCCGGGGCCTGGGCCGGACTTTCCAGAATCTTTGCCTCTGGCGACACATGACGGTTCTCGATCACGTGCGCATGGCCCACTACGCCAAGATCAGCTACGGGCTGATGGGGGCTTTTTTCGGCACGGCCAAGCGGTACCGTCAGGAGGCCGAAATCGAACGCCGTTCCAGGGATCTCCTCGAACAGTTGGGCATCGGCCACCTGGCCGATCAGGGGGTCCTGAACCTCCCCTACGGAGCCCAGCGGCGGGTGGAGATGGCCCGGGCCCTGGCCGTGGAGCCCAAGGTGCTGTTTCTCGACGAGCCCACGGTGGGGATGACCCCGGAGGAACTGGAGCAGATGATGGACATCATCCGCCAACTTCACCAACGGTTGGGGTTGGCGATCTTTCTCATCGAACACCGGCTCAAGATGGTGATGGAACTGTGCCACCGGATCCAGACCCTGGTGTTCGGAGAGGTGATCGCCGAGGGATCCCCGGTGGAAATTCAGGGCAATCCCCAGGTCATTGAAGCCTACCTGGGCAAGGAGACGGTGGAATAATGCTGCTGGAAGTGGAAAACCTCAGGGTCTCCTACGGGCAGATCAAGGCCCTGCAAGGGATCAGCTTTACCGTCGACGAGGGCGAGATCATCACCATCATCGGGGCCAACGGGGCGGGCAAGAGCACGGCCCTGCGTGCCATTTCACGCATGGTACCGGTGGAGGACGGCAGTCGGATGACCTACCGTGACCAGGACCTGCTCAGTTTTGCGCCGGACAAGGTCGTCAGCCGTCTGGGCATCTCTCACGTGCCCGAGGGACGCCGGCTGTTCGGCAATCTCACCGTGATGGAAAATCTGATCCTGGCCTGCTTTGCCCGCAAGGACCGTGACCGCATCCCCGCGGATCTCAAGCGTGTCTTCAACCTCTTTCCCCGCTTGCAGGAGCGCCAGGAGCAGAAGGCCGGCACGCTCTCCGGCGGTGAGCAGCAAATGCTGGCCATCGGCCGAGCCTTCATGAGCGGACGGCAAATGATGCTGCTTGACGAGCCGTCCATGGGGTTGGCGCCCCTGCTGATGCTCAACGTCTTCGAAGCGCTGAAGGAAATCAACCAACAGGAAGGCACCTCGATTCTGCTGGTGGAACAAAACGCCCGCCTGGCCCTCAAGTTTGCCCAGCGGGGATACGTGCTGGAAACCGGGAACCTGGTGTTGTCCGGCTCCAGCGCCGAGCTGATGAACAACCCCGAGATCAAGAAGGCGTATCTCGGGGCATAGTTTAGGAGCCGAAAACAGGACCGATAAGACGCAAAAAAATAGGGCCAATAAGACGCATCAGACCTATTTTCATCAGTCCTATAATCCGCTTTATACGTCCTATGGGCCCTATAAGTCTTATCGCTCTTATTGGTCTTATCGGCCTTACCCCCAAAATTCTAAGCGTTTCAGAGGAATCCCATGACCCGCGTCGCCGTTGTCGGGGCCACCGGCTATGCCGGGGCCGAGCTTGTCCGCATCCTGGCCGGCCACCCGGCCGTAACCCTTACGAGGGTCACCTCGCGTCAATACGCCGGCGTGCCATTCGCCGATGTTTTTCCCGCATTGAGCGGACGGGTGGAACTGATCTGCCGGGCCTTCGATCCCCGGGACGTCATTGAGAACGCCGATATCATCTTCACCGCCCTGCCCCACAAGGTGCCCATGGCCATCGTGCCCGACCTGGTGGCCGCCGGTCGCCGGGTGATCGACCTGTCCGCCGATTTTCGCTTCCGCAACGTGGATCTCTACGAGTCCGTCTATCAGCCCCACCAGTCGCGGGATCTGTGCGGCCAGACCGTCTACGGCCTGTGTGAAGTCTATGCCGAAAGCATCACCGGCGCCCAACTGGTGGGCAACCCGGGCTGTTATCCCACCAGCGTCCTACTGCCGCTGATTCCGTTGTTGCGCCAGGGGTTGGTGGCGCCGGAAGGCTTGGTGGCCGATAGCAAGAGCGGCGTGAGCGGCGCCGGCCGCGGTGCCTCGCTCACCACCCACATCTGCGAGGTGGCCGAGTCGTTCAAGCCTTACAAGGTGGCCGCCCATCGGCACAACCCGGAGATGGAGGCCATTCTCGAGGAACAGGCCGGGCGACCGGTCTCCCTGACCTTTGTGCCCCACCTGGTCCCCATGAGCCGCGGCATGCAGACCACCATTTACGCCCGACCGGTGGACGGCGTGGACGAAGCGGCGATTCGCGATTGCCTCTCCCGGTTTTACGCGGGGCGCCCCTTCGTGCGCCTGCGCCCGACGGGCAAAGCCCCGGACACCCGCCACGTGCGCGGCACCAACTACTGCGACATCGGCATGGTCCTCGATGACCGGCGCCACTGCCTGGTGCTGATGTCCGCCATCGACAACCTCGTCAAGGGGGCTGCCGGCCAGGCGGTGCAGAACATGAACCTGATGCTCGGCTTTGCCGAAACCACCGGCCTGGACCAGGTGCCGTATCCGGTGTAAATAAAAGTTGAGACTGGATCCTTGAAACCTGGTCCTTCTTGTTATTGGGGCCCTTTTTAGCCGGAAATGCGCAAGCCGCCTCCCTGGAGAGCCGCCATGAAAATCCCTCAACTGTCGCTGTTCGTTCCCAACACCCCCGGCACCATGGCCGACATCGCCGCCATCCTGGGGGACATCGGCGTCAACATCCGCGCCATGAGCCTGGCGGACACCAAGGATTTCGGGGTGCTGCGCATGGTGGTGGACAACACCGACAAGGCCCGCCAAGTGCTGAAGGACTACGGCTATCCGGTACGCACCAACGAAGTGATCGCCGTTGAAATCGACGACCAGCCCGGTTCCCTGGGGCGATTGCTGCGGATCCTGGCCGACGGCGGCCGCAACGTGGAGTACATGTACGCCTTCGTGCAAAAAAACGCCCATCGGGCCGTGTTGATGCTCCGAATCGAGGATCTGGACGGTGCCATCGCCTGCCTCGGCGCAGCGGGGCTGAAAGTGCTTTCCGCCCAAGAACTCTACGCGCTTTAGCCCTATCCCGTCGGATTCTCTTGTCAGTGCATCAGGTTCGGCAAGAAGAGCGCCAACTGGGGAAAGGGAATCAGTAACAGGGTGCAAAAAATCAACGCCACCAGCAGCGGCACCACGCCCCTGAAAATATCCTCCAGCGCCACGTCGGTGGACACCCCGCTCACCACGTAGACGTTGACGCCCACCGGCGGGGTAATCACTCCGATCTGCGTCACCATCACCACCACCACGCCGAACCACACCGGGCTAAACCCCAGGTCGATCACCACCGGATAGAAAATCGGCACCGTGAGCATGATCAGGGCCAGGGCATCGATGAAGCAGCCGCCCACCAGATAGACCAAGATGATCAGCGCCATGACGGCCGGCGCCGGCCAGTTGAACCCGGCGACCCAGTTGGCGATGTCGAAGGGAATCCGGGTAACGGCGAGAAAATGCCCGAAAACGGTGGCACCGGCCACGATGACCAAAATCATGCAGGAGATTCGGGTACTTTCCTGGAGCGCTTGCCAAAGGTCTTTCAGGGTGATGGTACGACGCACCCCGGCGATGACAAGGGTGCCGAAGGCGCCGACGGCCCCGGCCTCGGTGGGGGTGAAAAAACCGAGAAACAAGCCCCCCATCACCAGGATGAACAGCAGTAATGTTTCGATGAGTCCGGATAGGGAGGCAATGCGCTGCTTCCAGGTCGACCGCGGCCCCCGGGGGGCCACCGACGGGTCCAGTATGGCCCAGATGGTGACGGCCAGGCCAAAACTCACCGCCAGCAGAATGCCCGGCAGGATGCCGGCGATGAAAAGCCGGCCGATGGACTGCTCCGTCATGATCCCGTAGACGATAAAGATGACGCTGGGGGGAATGAGGATGCCGAGGCTGCCACCGGCGGCCACCACCCCTCCGGCGAGGGTGTCATGGTAGTGGTAGCGCCGCATTTCCGGCAGCGTCACCGCCGCCATGGTGGCCGCGGTGGCGTTGGTGGAACCGCAGATGGCCGAAAACCCGGCGCAGGCGCCGATGGTGGCGATGGCCATCCCCCCGGGCCAGTGGCCGATGAAGCGGTGGGCCACATCGAAAAGCCGTCGGCTGATACCGGAGTGGTAGGCGATCTGCCCCATAAGAATGAACAGGGGAATCACCGTCAGGTTGTATGATCCGAAGACCTCGTAGATGTCCTTGACCACCACGTTGAGGGCAGCGCTGACGGAGACGACGTACCCGAAACCGATGAAACCGAGCAGCATCATCACGAAGCCGACGGGCATGCGCGAAAAGATCAGGATCACCAGGGCCGCCAGGCCGACGATGCCGGTTGTTGTTGGACTCATGCCGTTTCTTTGATCCTCAGGCCGCGCGTCAAAACCTCGGCGACCGGTTAACGTTGCAGGAAGTTACGAGTGCGTTAAAGTGACTAAAGTGAACTAAAGTGAAGGAATTCTAACAGTTATAAATATAACCGGAGCGAAGCGACTCCACAATTTTAGTCACTTTAGTCACTCGTAACTTTAGTCACTGAAATTAGTCACTCGTAACTTTAGTCACTGAAATTAGTCACTCGTAACTTTAGTCACTGAAATTAGTCACTCCCAACTCTACTCCCTTCTCAATTCCTCAAATTATCCACGACCCTCGCCGCCAGCACCAGACACAGGACGGCGCAGCCGGCGCCGATTCCGTAAACCACCGGGAAAACGGGCAACTGGAGGGTCATGGAGACTTCTCCGCTGGCCTTGAGCTCGGCGGCGTAAATGACGCACTGCCAAGTGACCATGGCGAAGAGGACGATGCACACCGCGTCGTTGACGGCATCCACGATGCGCTGGGTGCGTGGTGACAGCCGCATCACCAGAAAATCCACCGCGATGTGCCCCTTGTCCACCGAGGTCTGGGCCAGGGCGAAGGAAACGAAGAGGGCCGCCAGGAAGCCCATCAGCTCGTAGGTGCCGGTGATGGGCCACCGCATGAGGCGCAAAACGATGTCGGCACAGGTCAACAGCATCATGGCCATCACCGCCGCGGCCGACAGGGCGTTCAGGGACCGGGTGAGCCAGGCGAGTCTGCTAGTCAAGGTTGGCATGGCGCCACTTCCTCCCGGTGGTCTCTACCGCGGGTTGTCGGCGATGGCCGTCTTGAGGGTATCGACGATTTTCTTTCCATCCAATCCCTTGTCGTTGGCTTCCTGGACGTAGGCATCGATGATCGGGGTCACCGCTGTCTGCCAGCGGGCCTGTTCAGCTTCCGTCAAGGGGACGATGCCGTTGCCCAGGCTGAGGGTGAACCGTCGGCCCGCTTCGTCCACTTCGTCCCATTTTTGGCCATGCACGTCGATATACGCCGCGTTGACGGCTTCAAAGATCGCTTTTTGGTCATCGCTCAGGGCATCCCACTTTTGGCGGTTCATCACCACGAACATGGTGGTGGTGTACCCCACCGCCTGGCATTCGGTGGTGCTCTTGATCACTTCGGCCTGGCGCCAGCCCTTGAGTACCTCGATGGGCCCGAAGGTCCCCTCCACCACCCCTTTTTGAAGATTTTCATAGGTTTCATTCTGAGGTTTGGCCACCGGCACCGCCCCGAGGGCCTCGACGATCTTGGCGCTCAGTCCGGTGGAGCGGATTTTCATCCCTTTGAGATCCTCCAGCGTCTGGACCGGCCTGCGGGTATGCAGCAGCCCGGGGCCGTGGGCGTGCAGGTACATCACCTGGACATCCGAGAGTTCGGCCGGCTTGAGGGCTTGGTAGAAATCATTGGCGGCCCGGGTGGCCTGCAAGCCGTTGGCATAGCCCATGGGCAGGTCCACCGCCTCCATGGTGGGAAAACGGCCCCGGGTGTAGGCGAAGCAGGACATGGCGATATCCGAGATGCCTTTGATCACCCCGTCGTAGGCCTGGGGAGGGGAAGTGAGGGTGCCGCCGGGAAACACGGTAATCTTCACCTGGCCGTCGGTGCGCTTTTCGATTTCCTGGGCCCAGTCCATGGCGGCTTGGCACTGACCATGGGTCGCCGGGAAAAAGATGCTGTAGGTCAACTCCACCGGAGCCGCTGCAACAGAGGCCGGCTGCAGGGCCAGGATGAACGCGCACAGCAATACGGTGGCAAACGACAACAAACGGATGGCTCTCATGGCGCTGCTCCTTTTCTTGCCAGTTGGTTGGACTGCACATCGACACCCTTCTCAGTTCAAAGGGGAATCGACAGAGGGCACTGCATCGGGATGGAACAATTTTGAAAAAAACGAGAGTAAAACGGTCGGAGGCGCTTGCTGGGCCGGCTTCATCGCGGCCAGCAAGCCATCAATAGAGGTAGGCGTACAAATGAGCGATTTTCTGGATGGAAACAGTCATGCTTGATCCTGATCCGTTGTTCACAGCTTCGGGAATTCAAACTACACGTCGGACAGACGACTGTCAAGGCTTTTCCGAAGGCCCCGTCCCGGTAGGGAAAACCGGTATGACCCCGCCACGGTCCGCTTGACATCGGACCGCCATTTGACTAAAAGCAGCGATGCCCTGCGGTTCCCGCCTACTGTTAGAAGACGATTGACAATTCCGAATACGCGAGACCTTCAGGAGACGGCCGGCACTGTCGCCGGTCGTCTTTTCCCCTTCGAACCGACTGGCAACCAAAAATCCATGAAAGGAGAACGCACGATGACCGCCAAGCTGATCAAGGGAACGGAAATCCGAGAGCAGATTCTCGAAGAAATCACCGCCGAGGTAACCGAGATCAAGGAAAAGTACGGTAAGGTACCCGGTCTGGTCACGATCCTGGTGGGAGAAAACCCCGCCTCTATTTCTTATGTAACACTGAAGATCAAGACCGCCCACCGGGTAGGCTTCAAGGAAATCCAGGACAGTCAGCCGGTGGATATCTCCGAGGCCGATCTGCTGGCGTTGATCGACAAGTACAACAAGGACGAGTCGATTCATGGCATCCTGGTGCAGTTGCCGCTGCCCAAACACATCGACGAAAAGAAGGTGCTCAACGCCATCGATCCGGACAAGGACGTGGACGGCTTCCATCCGGTGAACGTCGGGCGCCTGATGATCGGCGGCAGTGAAGTGAAGTTCCCCCCCTGCACCCCGGCCGGCATCCAGGAGATGATCGTGCGCGCCGGCGTGGAAACCAAGGGGGCCGAGGTGGTCGTGGTGGGACGCTCCAACATCGTGGGCAAGCCGATTGCCAACATGATGCTCCAGAAGGGCCCCGGCGCCAATGCCACCGTGACCGTGGTGCACACCGGCACCCGTGATCTGGCCAGCCACTGCCAGCGCGCCGACATTCTCATCGTCGCCGCCGGCGTCCCCGACCTGGTCAAGCCCGAGTGGATCAAGCCGGGTGCCTGTGTCATCGATGTCGGCGTCAACCGGGTGGGCGAGAAGATCAGCGAAAAGACGGGCAAGAAGGTGGCCATTCTCAAGGGCGACGTGGATTTCGACCGGGCAAAGGAAATTGCCGGCTACATTACCCCGGTTCCCGGCGGCGTCGGCCCGATGACCATCACCATGCTGATGAAAAACACCCTCAAATCCTTGAAGTTCCAACTCGGCATCGCCTGATCACAGCCCACGGACGGTCGGAACCGGCATCGCGCCGCGTTCCGACCGCCGAAGGCCCCCCGAGCCCCACCGAGTACAGGCGAAAACCCGCAACCGTTATTTTTCCCTCAGGGAAAAAGATCGCCCGGCTCATCCCCGGCCCCCTGGCCAAGAGCCCAACGTCGACCGAGGGCATCGGCACGCGTTGACTCCGGCCCATTTACCAAGCGGGGCCCTCCCTAACCTCTTTCATACAAAGGAGATTCCTTGCCCAGAGCCAACTATAAATTCGAAAAACGACAAAAGGAAATCGCCAAAAAAAAGAAAAAGGAAGAAAAGCGCCAGAAACGGTCGGAGCGTCAGGAACCAACTGGATCTCAGCCTGAAAACGACGTTTGACCGCCGCGCGCCACCGGCCGCGGCAAAACCGCCTGGTCTTTTCATAACTAACTGTAATTTTGCGTTATTTATCGCTTTCCCGCATCCGGCCGGTCGTTGACAGGCCGGAGAGAGGGTGTTACAGCAATAGTATGGTTTCGGAGTGGCCGGCCGTTGACCGGCCTCTACTGCCTACTCAAATGTCTGTTCGCCCTCGCCGTTCCCACTGCCCGGGAATGGCGACAGAGGAACCGTGCCATGAGCATCAAAAAGCAGTACCTGAAAACGCGCCCGGTTTGCAAAGTCACGTTTCACCTCACCAGGGATGAGGTCGGAGAGACGGCATCCGTCCATCTGGTCGGGGACTTCAATGACTGGAGCACCTCCGCCAGTCCCCTGAAAAGGCGTAAGGACGGTTCTTTCAACATCACCTTGGATTTTGCCATCGGCAAGGACTATCAGTTTCGCTACCTGGTCGACGGCCTGACTTGGCTCAACGATCCCCAGGCCGATGGCTACGTACCCAGCGGGTTCCAGGGAAGCGACAACTCCGTGGTGTCGGTCTGACGGTGGTGGCAGGCAAAGCCGGCACCCGACCGCAACGCTGGATCGATGCGTTCGATCGCGTCATCTGGCACACCCGCCGCGGAGAACGGTCGGCCACCCGGTGGCTGCTGATCCAACTGGTGCGCACCGCGATTCTCGCCGCCAGGCAATTCAACCGCCACCAGGGACCGTTGCGCGCCTCGGCGTTGACCTTCTACTCGTTGCTGTCATTGGTGCCGGTGGCGGCCATGGCCTTCGGCATCGCCAAGGGCTTCGGCTTCGAAAAAAGGCTGCAGAGCGAGCTGCTGGAAAAATTCGCCGCCCAGCAGGAAGTGATGGCCCAAGTCATCAACTTCGCCCAGAACATGCTGGACAATACCAGGGGAGGAATGATCGCCGGGGTTGGCATCGTGGTGCTTTTCTGGGCCGTGATCAAGGTGCTGGGCAACATCGAAAACGCCTTCAACCACATCTGGGCCGTTCGATCGCGCAACCTTGTACGCAGACTCACCGACTACCTGACCATCATGCTCATCGGCCCGGTGCTGGTGATCATGTCCTCCAGCGTGACGGTCTACATCACCTCCCAGATTTCGGATATCAGTGGCCGCCATACCATGCTCCAGATGGCCGGACCGGCCATCTACGTGGCCCTCAAACTGCTTCCCTACGTGTTGATCTGGATCCTGTTCACCCTGGTGTACATGATCATGCCCAATACCCGGGTGCGCCTGGGCAGCGCCCTGCTGGCCGGCGTCCTGGCCGGTACCGCCTTCCAGGTGCTCCAGGCCGCCTACATCCATTTTCAAATCTTCGTGGCCAAATACAACGCCATCTACGGCAGCTTTGCCGCCCTGCCCCTCTTTCTCGTCTGGCTTCAGACCAGTTGGCTGATCGTCCTCGCGGGGGGTGAAATTTCCCATGCCTACCAGAACGCCGAACGGCTGGATCTCCTTGACGGCGAAAAGCAGATGAGCATTTTCGACACCAAACTCCTCGCCCTGACCATCTGCCGCCATGTGGTAAACACGTTTCGTCGGGGAGCGCCCGCCCAGACGGTATTCCAAATCGCCGATTCCCTCTCCATATCACCCGAGGTGGTGCAGCGCATGGCCGATCTGCTGCTACAGGCCAGGATCCTGGTTAGAATCGATGCCAACGACGATGGTGCCAAGCCGCTGCAACCGGCCCGCAACACCGACGCCATGACGGTCAGCGCCGTGGTGACGGCGGTGGAGGAGGCCGTCGCAAAGCGCTACGTCGACCTGCCGGAGGCTCAACCGGCGGCTGAAGCCCTGGCGAATTTCCGCGCCGAGCTGGAGCAATCTGCCGCCAACCGGCGCATTGCAGACCTGTAACAACACAAGCCAACTCCTCGGAGGAAAGCTGCGATGGAACCCGTCAGCCATATCACCCACATCATCGCCTTGACCATGGGAGCCGCCTGGGCCGCCGGAATCAACCTCTATGCGGCCATCGCCACCCTGGGCATCCTGGGCGCCACCGGCAACATGACGTTGCCCCCGAACCTGCAAGTGCTCGCCGACCCGCTGGTCATCGCCTCGGCTTGCCTGATGTATGCCGTGGAGTTTTTTGCCGACAAGACCCCCGGCGTGGACACCGGCTGGGACACGATCCATACCTTCATCCGCATTCCGGCCGGCGCGCTGCTGGCCGCCGGTGCCGTGGGTGAAATTAATCCGGCCGTGACCTTGGCCGCCGCCCTCCTCGGCGGCACCCTGGCCGCCGGCAGTCATGGATTAAAGGCCGGCTCGCGTCTGCTCATCAACACGTCCCCGGAGCCATTTTCCAACTGGACCGCCTCCATTGCCGAAGACATCCTGGTGATCGGCGGCATCTGGACGGCGGTTCACTATCCCTGGCTGTTTCTTTTTCTGTTGGTGCTCTTCATCCTGCTGGTCATCTGGATGCTGCCCAAGATCTGGCGCGGCATCCGGCTGCTGGCCGGCAAACTCAAACAGCTGTTCACCCCCCGGCAGCCGACACCGCCCGTGCGGTGAGCGATCCACGTTCAACCGCACCCCGACGGCGGCGGTGGTTGCTTGCCATCGTCGGTGCATCGGTCTGCTTTGTTTGCGCCGGCGCTGTTTCCATCGCTCAGGGTGAGATTCCGCCCGGAGAACGACTCGTCTATCAAATCCGCTGGATGCGCA
>Ga0265295_1003557_pt1 | contig 22488 bp, 18 predicted proteins | sample Munlansysbiofilm_FD_192503 | JGI IMG/M metagenome (GOLD analysis project Ga0265295, IMG submission 192503) | Leachate microbial communities from a municipal landfill in Southern Ontario, Canada - Methane capture system biofilm | ecosystem: Engineered > Solid waste > Landfill > Unclassified ...
ACCCAGGTGCAGGTGGCTGGTGAAAACCTTGAAATGCGTTTACCTCACCAGGTTTCTGCTGGTGAGATTTTGCGTTTTACCCTGGTAAGCCATCTTCCCAGACCGATTTTTGCCCTGATGGGGCAGCTGGTGCAAGGGCAATCCGGAGAGGTAAGTGAAGCAGCACGCTGGCTTAGCACAATGCTTACCAACGAAAACAAGGACAACGAGATGCAGCGGGCAGTTGTTTCCCGCTTGCAGCAGGTGATTACCAGTCTGCCACCAGGTTCACCTGCTTTGGCAGCGATTATGGATGAAGCAATGACCTATGGTGCGCTGCCCTGGCTTTCATCCCGCAGCCTGCAAACCAACGCAACTGTTGCAGACAAGGAAGATGTGATTATGCGTCTGTTGCAAGCTTTGATGCAGGGCAGCAGGCTGGCTCTGGTGGAGCCGAAGCTGCCGGCAGTGCAGGCAAAAGGCTTGCAATTTGCTCCAGGTGAGCAGGTGCGGGCAGAGGTGTTGCAAAATCTGGGTAACGGGCGTTTTGCCATCCGCCTGGGTGATACAACTCTGGATGTGGCGCTACCCAAAGGGGTGCAGGCAGGTGACAGATTAAACCTGTTTTTTGTCAGCAATGATCCGCCTACTTTTCTGCTTGTGCGCAATGGCCGTGGGCAGGATGCAACGGTTAGCAACACTGGACGCTGGATAAGTAATCTGTTGGGGATGCAAAACCGCAATGCTCCGACAGAGGCTGGGCTTGGTGTCCTGCGTACATTATTGCAAAAAAGCCCTGATAATCCGGCACAACTTGAGCAGGCACTAAACCGTGGTGTGCGTGAAAGCGGACTTTTCTACGAATCCCACCTTTCCCGCTGGTTCAGCGGTAAATATCCGCTGGAAAGTCTGTTGCGCGAACCTCAGGCAAGGCTTTCCCCCATGCCACAAACCCAATTGCAGCAAGAGCCTGTACGTCAGGCGCAGGCAGAAGAGCAGGCTGATAAACAGGGTAAAGCATCTGCACAACAAGCAACCTCAAATAACCAGAACCTAGCACCAAAAGTTTTGCCCCAGACAACCAATCCCCTCTTGCTGCACAAAAGCCAATTACCCCAGGAAATGCTTAAAGAGCAGCTTGAAATTGCTGCCAAAGGTAGGCAACCGCTTGAAACAGGCGCAGACCAGCGTTTGCTGCCACTTGTCAAAGAGCAGTTGAATACCTTGCAATCCGGTCAACTGCTTTTTCAGGGAGAGCTTTTTCCCGGGCAGGAAATGGAGTTACGTGTCCGTGAACATGCAAGAGAGGAATTGTCTGATGAGGGCGGGGATGGCAAAAGGGAGGAAGGCTCCTGGGAAACAGACTTAAGCCTGACTTTACCGAAGCTTGGTGCAGTTTCTGTCACTATTTTACTGAAAGAAGGGCAGATTACGGCAACAGTGGATGCAGCTGAACAGGCGTCGTTATCTGCACTGGATCAGGGATTACCGGAATTGCGCGAACAGCTGGATGCAGCAGGTCTGCCAGCAGGACGATTGAGTGTGAAACATGAGCCGCAGGACTAGAATACCACCGGACAGTGACCAGAAAATGGCAGCTGCCCTTTCCTATAAACAGGGCTTTTACGCGCCGGTGGTGGTTGCCAAGGGCAAAGGGGTGATGGCAGAGGCAATTATAGCCTGCGCCCGTGAAGCTGGTATTTATGTCCATGAATCAGCTGATCTGGTCACGCTTTTAATGCAGGTTGATCTTGATGAGCATATTCCGCCTGAGCTATACCGCGCAGTGGCAGAGATTCTGGTTTGGTTGTACAAGATGGAAGCGCAGAAATAGCTTGTTGCAGGGTCGCAGAGTACCATGCCCTGTACAATAAAGTACAAAATAGCAAAAATAATTTGGAGATATGTAAGAACATGCAAATAAAGTTTGGTACCGATGGCTGGCGCGGTGTGATTGCCCGTGAGTTTACTTTTGACAATCTTTCCCTTGTTGCCCAGGCCACCATGGATTGGCTGCATAATGAAGGGCTGGCAGGGCAAGGGCTGGTAATCGGTTATGATCGCCGTTTTTTGTCACCTGATTTTGCAAGACGGACAGCAGAAGTTGCTGCCGGAAACGGTATCAAAGTAAGCTTTGCCGACAACTTTGTACCAACTCCGGCTGTATCCTGGGCTGTGAAAGAGCGTAAGGCTGGTGCCGGAATTATGATTACTGCCAGCCATAACCCGCCGATTTATAATGGTTTTAAGGTTAAAGAGCATTATGGTGGTTCAGCTCGCCCGTTAACAACGCGAAGGCTGGAAGATATAGTTGCAAAAAACCAACGTGCCGGTTTTGGTGTTAAGGAAATGCAGTTTGAGCAGGCTGTAAAAAGTGGTCTGGTGGAGTTCTCCGATCTGGCAACCCCGTATTTGTGGCAACTGGAGCGTGTTGTTGATCTGCAAGCTATCCGCAAGGCTGCTATTAGTGCAGTGGTTGATCCAATGTACGGTGCTGGCAGCGGTTTTATCCCCCGCCTGCTTGCTGTTGACGAAATCCATAATAATGCCAACCCTGGTTTTGGCGGTTGTCCGCCCGAGCCGATTGAAGAACATCTGTCAGAGCTTTGCAAGCTTACCGCTTCCGGGCGTTACAAGGTCGGACTGGCACTGGATGGTGATGCTGACCGTATCGGTGCAGTGGACGAAACTGGCAGTTTTTTTTCATCCCACAATATTTTTGCATTGCTTTTAAAGCATCTGGTGGAGCGTAAGGGGCAAACCGGAGCAGTGGTAAAAACGGTGTCATCCACTAAAATGGTGGATATTATGGCAGCAAAGTATGGTCTTGAGCTGTTTGAAACTCCCATTGGTTTCAAGCATATCTGCGAGCTTATGCTTGAAAAGCCGGTTTTGATGGGTGGTGAAGAATCAGGAGGACTGGGGGTTACCAGCCATATTCCAGAGCGTGATGGTGTTTTGATGGCACTTTTGCTGTTGGAAACCATAGCTGCGACCGGCAAAGGTCTGCGACAACAGTTAAACGAAATTATGGATGAAAACGGACATCTGTATTATCGCAGGATTGATTTTGAAATTGACCAGGATAGCAAGGAAAAATTACTGCAAAGGCTTGTCACATCTCCTCCGGACAGTTTTGCCGGTCAAAAAGTATGTAAAACAAATTTTATGGATGGTTTTAAATTTATTTTTGCAAATAATGACTGGTTGTTAATCCGTCCATCAGGAACCGAGCCGGTGTTGCGCCTTTACAGCGAAGCAGAAGATGATGAAACGGTTTTGCAGTTATTGCAGGCAGCCAAAAAATTTGTTGGTGTTGTTTGACAGCATGGCATGTAAAAACATATAATTAAAAATTTTATTCATCAAAAAACAAAGGTTGTTCATAATATGAAACAAATACTTTTATGTTGCTCCCTGTTGTTGGGAGCTTTTCCGGTCTATGCAGCTGATTCAGGGCAGGCTCTGCTGCGTGAGCTGGTAAAGCCTGGCAACACTCTGCAAAGTGCAAATAATGTAAGACCTGCCAAACCGTTGTCGGAATCCCCTGCTACTGAACCGGCAGTGTCCAGCCTTTTTACCCTTGAAGAGTTGAGCAAAAAGCAGGACAGCACTTTTGATGATCTGTACCTGCCTGATGATGATCTGCCGGCAGCAGATCTGCCACTTGCTTTAAATGACAAAGTTGAGCGATTTATCAACCATTTTCAGACCAAAGGCAGAGGTACTTTTGCCAGCTGGCTGCAACGCTCAACCCGCTATATACCGATGATGCGTGAAGTTTTGCTGAGAGAGGGGCTGCCTGAAGAACTGGTTTATCTGGCAATGATTGAAAGCGGTTTCAGGCTGCATGCCAAATCTCCTGCCAGTGCTATGGGACCCTGGCAGTTTATGCCTGCCACTGGTCGCCGTTATGCCTTGCGTATTGACCGTTGGGTGGACGAGCGCAAGGATCCTGTAAAAGCAACGGTTGCTGCTGCCATGTACCTGAAGGACCTCTACAGCCTGTTTAACGGTGACTGGTATCTTGCCACAGCAGGATACAATGCCGGTGAAGGCAAAATAATGCGTGCCATAAACCGCTATGATACAGACAATTTCTGGGAATTAAGCAAAGGTACTTACCTTAAAAAAGAGACCAGGGATTATGTACCCAAGCTGCTGGCAGCTGCCATTATAGCTAAAGAACCTTCCAGATACGGATTTAGTGAAGTTGTGGCTGTGCCGGTTGTTGAATCTGACACAGTTATAATCAAGGGTCGCACCAACCTGGAGCTTGTTGCTGATCTTACCGGTACAACAGTACAAAGCATCAAAGAACTTAACCCGTCAATTTTGCACTGGTGCACACCGCCTAACTACCCTAACTTTGAGCTGCGCGTGCCTAAGGGCACCGGTGAGATGTTTGAAACTGCCATTGCCGGGATTCCGGAAGAGCAATGGTTTTCGGAAAAAGCTTTTTACGCCCGTTATCGTGCTGAAAAAGACGATAGCCTTGTTTCCCTGGCTGCCAGATTTAACACCACACCTGAGCAGCTTGCCAAACTTAACGGGTTTGGCAGCAAGCAAAAACTGAATCTTGCCGGTCGTACAATGGTTGTACCTGTACAGAAATCAGTTGATTTTTCAACAGAAGGAAAGCTTGAGAAACCTGTGCAACAACCGGTTTATTACACTATAAAAAAAGGTGATACTTTGTGGAGTATTGCCCGCAGGTTCAAGGTTTCTGTCAGTCTGCTTACTGCCTGGAACAATTTAAAGCATGAAACTGCCACCCTGATACCAGGCAAGAAGTTACTGGTTGCCCAAAAGGGAGCGCAAAGCAACCTGAAAGGCTGATTTCAATTTTTACAAAACAAAGCCAAACTATAAATCCGCTGAATTTGTGAGGTTATTTTAATGTATTCCATAATTCTTTGTGCTGTGCTTGCCATCGTTATTGCTCTTGTTTCTGTATTTGCTTTCAAGCTGGTCTGGTGGTGGGCAATTTTACTGTCTGTCATTGTTGCAACCTTAACCTTTGTGGTTTTGTCGCGTATTATTATGAAAAAGGTTATGGCAGGGCTGGATCTGGCCATGCGTGATCTGCAAGGGCAGCGTTTTGAAAAAGCGATTCGGGGAATGAAGGACATGCTTAAACTTGCCCCCTGGCAGGTTTACCTTGAAGGTCAGGTTAACTCCCAGATCGGCATGGCTTATTATGTAAAGCGCGATTTTTCTGCTGCTTTTCCTTACCTTGAAAAAGCTTTTTTCAAAAACTGGGCTTCCATGGGTATGCTGGCAATCTGCTACATGAAACGTCAAAAGCGCGATAAAATGGAAAAAACCTTTGAAAAAGCGGTGCAATGGAGCAGTAAGGAATCTTTGCTATGGAACCTTTATGCCTATTGCCTGGCTGAAGAGTGTAATGACCGTGGCAAGGCAAAAGAAGTGCTGGAGCGGGGACTGAAAAAAATGCCTGGTGATCCTGATATTACCGCTAATCTTGAGAATCTCGCTGCCGGAAACAGGATGAAAATGCGTAGTTTTGGTGATCCCTGGTATCAGTTTCATCTGGAAAGTATGGGACAATTGCAAAAGCATCAGATGGCTGCCATGGGCGGCAAAATGAAAAGGAGAACTGTAGTCCGCAAGTAATCTGGTGACCTGTTCTCTTTTTATCGCAATGTTTTACGTTTCTGACTTTGCTGCTGGTTTTGGCTGAAAGCCTTAAAGCCGCCTTCTTCTTTTGGTGTTGGTTTACGTTTGGGTGCTGTCATTTCCCAGATAACCTTGGAAAGTGATTTTTCCACCGGCAGCATTGCCGATGCCAGCAGAAAAATCAGAAAAAATACCACAACAAACGCCAGCAACATGACTGCAACCACAATGACTATTTCCATTAACATGGGCATGGTCTGTCTCCATGAATTGTTAAAAGTAGTTCTTCCCTACACCTTGTTTTCCTCTCTAAACATCTGCAAAGTCATCAGGGCAACTCCAACACAGATTAAAGAATCTGCCACGTTAAAAGCCGGCCAGTGATGTTGCTTTACATAAACATCCAGAAAATCAATTACTTCTCCCCACCTGATCCTGTCTATAAGGTTGCCGATTGCTCCGGAAAATATCATGGACAGTGCAATATGTGAAAGCCGCTGCCCATGCTGCATCTTTTGCAGAACAATTAATATTATAGCGCAGGCAACCAGGGTTATTACAATAAAAAAAGGGATCCGCCAGTCAGTATTGGCTAAAAAGCTGAAAGCAGCACCCGGATTACGCAGGTAAGTGATGTTAAAAAAACCGTCAATCACTGGTATGGACTGGTAAAGCGACATGGTGTTATGTACATACCACTTGCTAAGCTGATCTATCAGTATTCCGGTTGGTACGATCAGCAGGAATATGCGCCAATGTGCCATCAGGCTACCGCTTCTGTACATGTAGGACAGATGGTTGGATGTGCGGTATCACTGCCCAGCTGCTCACTGTAGTGCCAGCACCGCTCACATTTTTTGCCAGGCGCAATACTTACGGCAACTGCCAGCCCTGGTATTGCTTCAGAGCGATAGCAATCACCATCAATATTTTTCACCAGCAGTGCTTTGGAGACAATGAAAATCTCAGCCAGATCTGCGGCATGACTTTCAAAAAGGTTATGCATATCCGGCGGCACCACCAAAGTAACAGCCGCATCCAGCGAAAGCCCGATCTGCTTGGCGATACGTGCCTGTTCAAGTGCTTTGGATACTTCGGCACGGATTTTAATGATCTGCTCCCACTGTTTTGCAAGCTGGTCATTACGCCAGCCAGGTTGCTTTTGCGGGAAAAGTGCCAGGTGTACGCTTTCTTCACGTTTGCCAGGCATACTGTTCCATACCTCGTCAGCGGTGAAGGAAAGTACTGGCGCAATCAACCGTACCAGGCTATCCAGAATCAGATACATTACAGTCTGGGCACTGCGGCGTGAAACAGAATCAGCTCGGCGGGTGTACACACGATCCTTTAATATATCCAGATAAAAGGCACTCATTTCCACCGTGCAAAAGCTGTTAACAGCGTGGTAAAGCAGGTGAAATTCACAGCTATTATAGGCTGTGCGCACTTTTTCCTTCAAAAGCTCCAGGTGATGCAATGCCCAGCGATCAAGCTCCGGCATTTGCGTGTAATCAACCTGATCGGTTGCAGGATTAAAATCATTGATATTGCCAAGGATGTAACGGCTGGTGTTGCGGATACGGCGGTAGGCTTCGGCAAGGCGATCCAGTATCTCGCCAGAAATACGGATATCATCGCGGTAGTCCTGGGCTGCCACCCAAAGCCGCAGCACTTCGGCACCATATTTTTTGATGACATCTTCGGGTGCCACCACGTTACCCACAGATTTACTCATTTTTCTGCCATTGCCATCCACCACAAAACCGTGGGTTAGCACACTTTTGTATGGCGCACGGTCACGGGTGCCGATGCTTTCCAGCAGTGATGAGTGAAACCAGCCACGGTGCTGGTCACTTCCTTCCAGGTAAAGATCAGCAGGTGAAGAAAGCTTGTCATTGGCTTCCAGAACAGCAGCGTGGGAAACTCCTGAATCAAACCAGACATCCAGAATATCCATCTCTTTTTCAAAGTTTTTGCCACTGCATTTAGGGCAAACGGTTCCCTGGGGCATCAGTTTTTCAGCTTCCCAGTCAAACCAGACATCAGCACTATGCTGCTTGAAAAGCTCAGCCACAAAATCCATCAGCTTGCCATCTGCAAGATATTCACCGCAATCAGTACAGGAAAAAGCGGTAATCGGCACACCCCAGGCACGTTGGCGGGAAATGCACCAGTCTGGTCGGTTTTCAACCATGCCGTAAATCCGGTCGCGCCCCCATTTGGGTATCCACTGCACCTGGTCAATGGCTGCCAGAGATTTTTTACGCAGGTCATTGGCTTCCATGGAGATAAACCATTGCTCGGTGGCGCGGTAGATAATCGGTTTTTTGCAACGCCAGCAGTGGGGGTAAGAGTGGGAAAGCTTTGCTTCGCCCACCAGGGCACCAACTTCGGCAAGTTTTTCAATTACCTTGGGGTTGGCATCAAAAACCTTTTCGCCACCAAAATAGGGCAGCGTGCTGATGAAACGACCATGGTTGTCCACAGGGTTATAGATGTCCAGCCCTGCGGATAGCCCAAGCTGATAGTCTTCATGACCATGCCCGGGTGCAGTGTGTACGCAGCCGGTACCAGCCTCCAGTGTAACATGATCTGCCAGCAGTATGATTGAATCACGCTCATAAAAAGGGTGGGCACAAAGTTTACGCTCAAGCAGTTGCGCCTTAAAGCTGGCAACAACCTCTCCGCTTAAACCGGTGGCAGCAAGAAAGCTGTCTTTAAGTCCTTCGGCAATAATCAGGGTGCCGGCAGCGGTATCAATGGCGATGTAGTCAAACTCGGGGTGTAGTGCCACTGCCAGGTTGGCTGGTATGGTCCAGGGGGTTGTTGTCCAGATTACCAGAGATACGTCTTTGCCTGCCAAGGCAGGTATTTTGCCGGAAACATCGTCTTTTAACCTGAATTTTACATAGATGGATGGCGAGGTGTGATCAGCGTATTCCACTTCTGCCTCTGCCAGCGCAGTTACGCACGATGAACACCAGTGCACCGGTTTTCGTCCGCGGTAAAGGCTGTTATTGTGGGCAAAGCGTGCCAGTTCAGCCGCTGTCAGACCTTCGTATTCATAATTCATGGTCAGGTAGGGGTTGTCCCAATCCCCCAGTACTCCCAGCCTTTTAAACTCTTCACGTTGGATATCAATAAACTTTTCAGCATAGGCACGGCATTCGCGGCGCAGCTCCAGCTTGCTCATCTCCCGCTTTCTGGAGCCAAGGTTTTTTTCAACCTGTAATTCAATCGGCAGCCCGTGACAATCCCAGCCTGGCACATAGGGGGCGTTAAAACCCTCCATCCTTTTGCTTTTAAGCACGATATCCTTGAGGATTTTATTAAGGGCATGTCCGATATGGGTATGCCCGTTTGCATAGGGAGGACCATCGTGGAGGATATAATCAGGACGCTTTTGTCCGGCATCTTCAATAAGCCTGTAAAGTTGCATCTGCTCCCATTTTGCCAGCAGCTGGGGCTCTCTTTGGGGCAGGTTGGCTTTCATCGGGAAAGGGGTGTTGGGCAGGTTTAATGTGTTTTTATATTCCATGTTATTTTCTCCACAATTCAAAGCAATACAAAAGATACAAAATTACCCACCTGACATCGTAAAGTCAAGAGGATAGGCGCAGACAGCCCTGCCTGATACGCCATATACTCCTTGCATTCAACTGGTCTCTCTGATAAATTTTTTAACCATTTTGTTTTGAAAGGATTCTTTCAATGTTCAAGGCAGTTGATTCATTTCTGGGTGTTTTTTCCAATGATCTTGCGGTTGATCTGGGTACTGCAAACACGCTGGTATACCTTAAGGGCAAGGGAATAGTAGTGCGCGAGCCTTCAGTGGTTGCAGTGCAGAAAATGCCCACAGGCAAGCAGAAAGTTTTAAAGGTGGGGATGGAGGCCAAGCAGATGCTTGGACGTACTCCAGGCTCCATTACGGCAATCCGACCGATGAAAGATGGTGTAATTGCTGACTTTGACATAACCGAGGAGATGTTACGCTACTTTATTCACAAGGTTCATAACCGTAAAACAATGGTGCGCCCCCGTGTTGTAATCTGTGTACCTTCCGGAATTACCCAGGTGGAAAAACGGGCAGTAAAAGAGTCGGCTGAATCAGCCGGTGCCCGTGAGGTTTATCTGATTGAAGAGCCGATGGCCTCTGCCATAGGTGCAGGTCTGCCGATTACAGAAGCATCTGGCAATATGATTGTTGATATTGGCGGCGGCACCACCGAAGTTGCGGTAATTTCCCTGGCAGGCATTGTTTACTCCCAATCCACCCGCATGGGCGGAGATAAAATGGATGATGCCATATTGCAATACATTAAACGTAAATATAATCTGCAAATTGGTGAGCGGATGGCAGAAGCGATTAAAATTGAAATCGGTGAAGCCTATCCAGGACCGGAAGTGCTGACCATGGAAGTAAAGGGGCGTGATCTGGTTTCCGGCATACCAAAGACCATTGAAATAAATTCTGACGAGATTCGCGAAGCATTGAAAGAAGGGGTTAATGCCATAGTTGATACAGTGCGCCAGTGTCTTGAACGTACTCCGCCGGAACTTGCCGCTGATATAGTAGACAAGGGGATTTTTCTGGCTGGCGGCGGTGCCTACCTGCGTAACCTGGATGTGCTGCTGCGTGAAGTAACCAAAGTGCCGGTGCTGATTGCCGAAGATCCGCTTGATTGTGTGGTGCTTGGTTCAGGCAAGGTGCTTGATGAGCTTCATCTGCTAAAGCGTGTTTCTGTCAGTTACTAGACCGTACCTGCCCTTTATTAAATCCAACAAATGACTACTCCTTTTCTGGATATTATTCTGCCGGTATGGAGCAATCCTGTTGAAATCCGTTCCTGTCTGGTTTCACTATTGCCTGCCATAAAATCAGGTGCGCGGCTTTTACTGATTAACAACGGCTGTAACCGCGAAACCGAACTGCTGCTGGAAGAGTTTTCAGATCCGCTTGGTGAGCAGGCGATTTATATGACCATGCCCCGTAACATCGGTTTTGTACCAGCCATAAACCACGGCTTGCGTCGTTCTGATGCTGACTGGGCAATGATCCTGCGCCCGTGCGTAACCATTGCTGATAACGATTGCAGACAATGGGTGGAAGCTGGTGCAGCAAGTGAAAAGGCAGGCATACTGGTGCCATTTACGGCTTCAAAGTATCCTGAACTGCAAAAACTCAAGCTTACGGATTTTCATTGCCTTGAAACCGCAACCATCAATTTTGACCTGCTGGTGCTTTCACGCCGGATGCGCCAGCAGACAGGTGAGTTTTCAGAAGAGCTGGATGGCGGGAAATGGTGCCTTAAAGATTATTATCAACGGGCACATACGGCTGGTTTTAAAACCTGTCTGATGGCAGGTTTTTCTTTTACCACTGAAGAAACAACGATTTTCGGCTCGGAAGAACGTCGCCGTATTGCAGAGGAAAACTCCCGTATCCAGTGCCAGCAAAAATGGGGGGTTGAGCGCGTGGTTGCAGTATATCAACCAGAGGTCAAAGGCGAAACCCTGTGTGCTGTTATCGATGATGCCCTGACTGCTGCCAGGCTGGGGCACAGGCTGCATCTGTTTTTGCTGCGTAAGCAGTACCGTGAGGCGATTCAGGCCGGAGCGCATCTTTTACACACAAATATAAGGCTGCACAAATTGCCGCTTTTGTCTCCGCTGCGTACACTGGTAAAGCGGTTGTTGCTGCTGTCGCAAACAAATCCTGATTTGCTGCTGGTGGGTGATGTTACAGGTTTTGGTGTTTCCGACTATCCACAGTTGAAACCTTGCAGCAGCCTTAAAGAACTGATAGCACAAACCAAAGTAAGCGGTGTCATAAACTGATGTCTGATGCTGCCTTTGCAAATTTACCGCATATTCTGGTGATTGCTGGTCCCACTGGTGCCGGTAAATCTGCCCTGGCTATGGAGCTCGCCAAACAGCTTGCTGGCGAAATCGTTTGTGTGGATTCACTTACTGTTTATCGCGGTCTGGATATTGGCAGTGCCAAAGCCACCGGCAAAGACCAGGCAGAAGTTCGCCACCATTTGCTGGATATTGTAAGCCCTGATCAGCCGTTTACAGCTGCTGATTTCCGTACAGCAGCAACAGCAGCCATTGCCGATATTGTCGGTCGCGGAAAATTACCGATTCTTGCTGGTGGCAGTGGTCTTTATCTGCGTGTACTGCTTGGTGGTCTGGTTGATGCCCCGGGAGAAGATTTGCAATTGCGCCAACATTTGCAGGCAAGGGCAAAACAGGAAGGTACGGTTGCACTGTTTAACGAGCTGAAAAAGGTTGATCCCCAAACTGCTGCTGGTTTGCACCAGAATAATCTGGTGCGGATTATCAGGGCACTGGAAGTGTGGCAACTGACAGGTGTGCCATTATCACAATTTCAGCAGCAGCATGGTTTTGCTGCCCGTCCTTACCGTACATTACAATATCTGCTTAATCCGCCCCGCGAGCTGCTGTACAAGCGGATTAACCAACGGGTTGAGCAGATGCTGGCAGCCGGACTGGTGGACGAATACCGCAAACTGTTGTCAGCAGGTGTGCCGGTTGATGCCAAGTCGCTTAATGCCATAGGCTATAAAGAAACAGCTTTGTTTCTGGCAGGCAGGTTAACGGCAGAGATGCTGTCTGAAACCATTGCCCGCAACACCAGGCATTATGCCAAGCGTCAGCTTACCTGGTTTAAGCGTGAAAAAGAAATGCTTGAAATTCCGTATCCACCAGATGTTGCAGATATTGTCCGGCAAGTGGAAGCATGGCTGGTAAAGGAGGTTCAATAATGGCAAAGGCAGTTTTTAATGTGCAGGATCAGTTTTTAAATCAGGTGCGGCGAGAATCAGTACAATTAAAAATCAAAATGATGTCCGGCGAAGTGATACAGGGCACCATAAAATCTTTTGATAACTTCTGTCTGCTGCTGGATGCAAATGGCGATATGCTGGTTTACAAACACGCCATAGCTGAAATCTCGGCAGCAAAAGCCGGTTTCCGCCTGCAACAACAATAAAGATATGGCTGTTTGCAACAGTAGGCAAAAAGGGCTGGTTATTGAGGCAGTGGCAGCAGATTCAGCTGCCAGCCGTGCTGGTATCAAGCCTTCAGAAAGATTGCTGAAGATTAACAATAAACCGGTTAAGGATATTATTGATTACAGCTATCTTGCAGCAGATGATCAGCTTGTTCTGGATATTGCCGGCATAGCAGGTGATTGCCGCCAGCTGGTGCTGGAATTGCAGCCAGGCGAGTCGGCAGGACTTTCTTTTTTACCGCCAGTACCCAGGCAGTGTGGCAACAACTGTCTTTTTTGCTTTGTGCATCAACTGCCCAAAGGTTTGCGCAAATCACTTTATATAAAAGATGAGGATTACCGGCTCTCTTTTCTGCATGGCACCTATGTTACCTTAAGCAACCTTAAGCCGGCAGAACTACGCCGGATTATTAAGCTTAGGCTTTCTCCCCTTTATGTTTCGGTGCATACAACTGATCCGCTTTTACGTGAAAAACTGCTGGGCAGACAGGGGATACCGCCGATTCTTGAGCAGCTGCGCAGCCTGGCTGCTGCCAGAATACAGATGCACTGCCAGATTGTGCTATGCCCGGGCTTAAATGACGGTATTGCGCTGGAGCAGACTGTGGCTGATCTGGCTGAGCTTTATCCATCAATCCAGTCCCTTGCAGTTGTGCCTTTGGGACTTACTGCCCACCGTGAAAAACTGCCGCAACTGACGGCAGTTAACAGGCAGTATGCAGCAAATCTGCTTGATAAGTGGCTTGGGCAGATGCGTAAACTTAACCGCAGACTTGGAGAACCGTTTTTGCAGCTGGCTGATGAATTTTTCATCAAGGCAGGTTATCCGTTTCCGCCTTTAAGGGAGTATGCTGAGCTGCCGCAGTGGGAAAACGGAGTTGGTATGGTTGCCTGGTTTTTAAAGGATGCTGCCAGGGTGATCAAACGTGCAAAAAGTTTGCCGCAACTATCGGCAACTGTACTAACCGGCTGCTCGGCAGCAGCTGTTGTGCAGCAGTTTGTTGATCAACTAAATGACAAAACCGGCGCAAAAATCAGCCTGTTACCGGTTGTAAACCATCTTTTTGGTGAAATGGTTACAGTAACCGGTCTGGTAAGTGGCAAGGATATAGTACACGCATTTAAAGACAAAAAGTTTGATGCACCTTTACTTGTCCCATCGGTCATGCTTAAAGATGATGAGAACATCTTTATTGATAATATGTCTGTTGAACAGCTGAAGCAGGAACTAAATACAGATGTCAGGATTTTTGAAGCATCGCCATCAGGATTTTACAAAGCATTAACAGCAATAAAAAGGTAAACGAATATGCTCGATCTGAAATTGATAAGAGATAACCTTGATGAAGTGGAAGAACGTCTGGAAACCCGCAATATAGAATCACCGCTGGCAGGGTTTAAAGAGCTGGATCAAAGCCGCCGCAGCCTGCTGCTTGAAAGTGAAGCATTAAAGGCAACCAGAAACAAGGTTTCTGAAGAGATTGCCAGGGTTAAGGATAAAAGCCTTGTGCAGGATAAAATCGCTGAAATGAAAACAGTGGGTCAGCAAATCAAGCTGCTGGATGAGCAGCTGAAAGAAGTTGAAGAGCAGTTTTCAGCATTGCTTTTAACCCTGCCAAACCTGCCCCATAAAGATACTCCTGTTGGTAAGGACGAAGCAGATAACCAGCTGGTGCGCAGCTGGGGAGCAGTGCCAAAATTTGATTTTAAGCCTTTAAACCATTGGGATATAGGAGAAAAGCTGGATATCCTTGATTTTGAGCGGGCTGCCAAAATCACCGGTGCCCGCTTTGCCCTTTACAAAGGGGCTGGTGCCCGCCTTGAGCGTGCCCTGATAAACTTCATGCTTGATCTGCATACAGGTGAGCATGGTTACACCGAGGTTATTCCTCCTTTGATGGTCAACCGTGCCACCATGACCGGCACCGGGCAACTTCCCAAATTTGAGGATGATCTGTTCCGTATTGCTGATCCTGACTATCTGCTGATACCAACGGCAGAGGTTCCGCTAACCAATATCCATCGTGATGAAATTCTTAAAAAAGAGCAGTTGCCGATCTCCTACACTGCCCATACCCCCTGCTTCAGGCGGGAGGCTGGCGCATACGGCAAAGATACCCGCGGGTTGATCCGTCAGCATCAGTTTAACAAGGTTGAGCTGGTCAGCTTTACCCACCCCGATGATTCCGATGCAGAGCTTGAGCATCTTACTGGTCATGCAGAAAAGATATTGCAGCTGCTTGAGCTGCCTTACCGTGTAATGGCACTTTGCAGCGGTGACATCGGATTTTCAGCCTGTAAAACCTATGATCTTGAGGTCTGGCTGCCAGGGCAGGGGGTGTATCGCGAAATATCATCTTGCAGCAGCTTTGGCGATTTCCAGGCTCGTCGTGCCGGTATCCGTTTCCGTGAAAATGAAAAAAGTAAGCCGGAGTTTGTACATACTTTAAACGGTTCTGGTCTGGCAATTGGACGCACTCTGGTTGCTATTCTTGAGAACTGCCAGCAGGCTGATGGTTCAGTGAAGATACCAAAGATTTTGCAGCCGTATATGGGTGGGCTTGAGGTGATTGGACAGTAAGTAGTTTTTCAAAAGCCTGTTTAGTCACGAATTACACGAATAAAGCACAAATAAGTTTTTGTTTGTTTTTCACAGGGGCGAATAAAATTCGCCCCTACATTTGTGCAGGGTTACAGCCTGCATCCTTCATAACCCCTTCACATACCCCACCGGGTCAACCAGACCTGCCTCGCTGAATCCTTTTAAACGCAACCGACATGAATCACATTTGCCACAGGATAAACCTTGTGCTGTTGGGTCGTAGCAAGAATGGGTGAGGCTGTAATCAACTCCCAGGCTGACACCGGTTTTGATGATTTCTGCCTTACTCATCTGCATTAAAGGTGCATGGATATTGAATCTGCCTGTTCCCTCCACACCTGCTTTTGTAGCCAGATTGGCAGTCTGCTCAAATGAGTTGATAAACTCTGGTCGGCAATCGGGGTAGCCGGAATAATCCAGTGAGTTAACACCGATAAAAATATCAAACGCTCCTATAACCTCTGCCCATCCCAGTGCAAAAGACAGAAAAACAGTATTGCGTGCAGGTACGTAAGTAATTGGAATATCAGAACTTACACCATCTTTAGGCACATCAATATCTGCTGTAAGCGCAGAACCGCCCATGGCACGCAGATCAAACCCAACCACCAGATGCTCCAAAGCACCAAGTTTTTTGGCATTGGCTTTGGCGATGGCAAGCTCATGATTATGACGCTGCCCGTAGTCAAAACTGATGGCATATGGAGCAAATCCCTGATTTTTTGCAATGGCAAGACAGGTGGTGGAATCCAGTCCGGCACTATAAAGTATTACTGCTTTTTTTTGCATTACCTGCTCCCTTTCCGGATAATCAATTTATTCAACTTAAAACTACAGATATGTTCTGGTCAACAGTTTTACTTGCTGTTTGTTAGTGTTAAACTGCAAGCCATGAATCCGGTGTGTGAACATTATGAAGCCTACCCATACCCCAATTATCCGTTATCTGCCCGTATCCGCCGCTGTGATACCTACGCCCTTTCACTTGAAACGCTTTGGGGCAGGTTCAATAATGAGCTGCTGCCGGAAGATGCCCGCCATGTTTTAATTGCTGGTTGCGGCAGTTTTTCCCCTTACCCTTTCAGTCTTTCCAATCCTGATTGCAAAATTACAGCCCTTGATCTTTCTGCTGCTAACCTACGCCGAGCAAGGTTGCATTGTCTGCTGAATATGCGCCACAACATTGATTTTATCCAGGGCGATCTGCTTGATGCCCAATTTGGCAACAGGAAGTTTGGTTTTATAGATGCCTTTGGTGTGCTGCACCATCTGCCAGACCCTAACGTAGGGCTGTCAGCCCTGATAAAACATTTGCTGCCAGGCGGGATTATCCGGCTTATGCTTTACAGCACTGCTGCCAGAAAACGGACAGAAGCAGCCAGACGGCTGTTACAGCGAATGCAGGTAACCGGTTTTAAGCAGTTAAGACAGCTGGAAAAGCGATTACCAGCAGGTTCGGCATTAAGGCAAGCCCTGGCTGATTCGCCCGAGCAAAGGGATAAAAGCGGTGTTGCCGATGCTTTTTTGCATCCACTGGTGCATACTTTTACAGTAAAACAGCTGGAAAGGCTGATTGCAGACAATAACTTGCAACTGCTGCTGTTTGGGCATGATAACGCTCTTGCAGACCCTGTTGATGAATTGCACAGGCTTTACAGCCTGGAAAAAAGTAGAGAGCTGGATTTTAATTTTCAGGTTTACCTGGGAAAAGGCAGGATGTGCCAACCAACAAAAACAAAAGGCAGGTTTGTGAAAACAAATCCTGCCCTTGTGAGCAAATTACCGTTATTTCGCCTGCCTCAAGGCCGCCTGGGAAGTGAACTACCTGTATTCACTAAGGCGATACGCAAGCTATTACACAGATGCCGTACACCACAAAAATGGGAGTCGCTTGCAACAGAAGAACAACAGCTGGCACAGGTGCTGGAACAGCATCTGCTGATGTACAGCTATTTCAGGAATATAAAAGAGGCTTAACATATTTAAATGACTACACTTTATTTTTGAAAATAAAACAGTATACCCAAACATATACCCATACAATAAATCCTTGATGCTGCTTCAGTTGGTGGTAGAACTACCATTATCTCCACCCCGACCTTATCCTGCCTTTATTGGAAATTTCTTTTTGTTAAAACCTTACAATTACACAACCAGAGCTATATCAAAACATCTATTCAGGAATATATTGAAATCTTCTATAACAGGCAAAGATTGCATTCCTGTTTGGGTTATATTTCATCAGCTAGGCTTGCAGAAGATTACTATAAAAAACAAAATTCACTCGAAAAGTAAGTGTCCAATAAAGGCAGGAGAGGTCAATCCCCGCGTGTGCGGGGAACATAGCATAGAAAGACCAGATAGCATTTTTTGTTGCGGTTCATCCCCGCGTGTGCGGGGAACATCCCACCAAAAATTTCACCAATTTCATCAAAACCGGTTCATCCCCGCGTGTGCGGGGAACATTACACCACCAGTTCTTTGATTAGTCTCTTCATCGGTTCATCCCCGCGTGTGCGGGGAACATTGGAGCCGAGCAGTTTCAGCGCGGCGTTTCTACGGTTCATCCCCGCGTGTGCGGGGAACATGCTGTTGGGCATGGTGAACACTGCTGCCAGGGCGGTTCATCCCCGCGTGTGCGGGGAACATTGCTGATCCGCTCACCGGTTGCACTCCATTTTCGGTTCATCCCCGCGTGTGCGGGGAACATTTTATAATGCTGATATGCGCCAGCTATGGTTCCGGTTCATCCCCGCGTGTGCGGGGAACATTTAAAATCGTCTAAAATTCCATCCATAGACATCGGTTCATCCCCGCGTGTGCGGGGAACATATATTTTGTGATGCTACAATGGAAAACATTACCGGTTCATCCCCGCGTGTGCGGGGAACATAACTACAATTGTTCATTCAATAAATTAACAACCTGGTTCATCCCCGCGTGTGCGGGGAACATGGTATTCAGTCAGATATTTTTCAATCATAATACGGTTCATCCCCGCGTGTGCGGGGAACATAAGGGCGGATTGTCCAAATTCGGGAATCCCGTCGGTTCATCCCCGCGTGTGCGGGGAACATTAATCACGCCGTTTTTATCCTTGGCAATCAGGCGGTTCATCCCCGCGTGTGCGGGGAACATTGCGGGTGTATAGCTGGTAATCTGGTAAAACCCGGTTCATCCCCGCGTGTGCGGGGAACATAAGCCAATAATGGTTTTTTTGGATGGGATTATCGGTTCATCCCCGCGTGTGCGGGGAACATTTAAGCCATGTTCTGCTTATCATCAACTCCTCCGGTTCATCCCCGCGTGTGCGGGGAACATCAAGCTTTGCGCTGGTTTGCGAGGTCATGACTCGGTTCATCCCCGCGTGTGCGGGGAACATGGGTTCGCCCCGCCAGCGATACGCTTTTTGCACGGTTCATCCCCGCGTGTGCGGGGAACATTTAAAGGCAAGCGACATAATGAGCTGTATGACCGGTTCATCCCCGCGTGTGCGGGGAACATCTCCTGCTCCGGCGTGATTAGCCGGTAAAGCTCGGTTCATCCCCGCGTGTGCGGGGAACATTTTCGAGCTTCGGCAATATAGTCATCAATACACGGTTCATCCCCGCGTGTGCGGGGAACATCGGTTTTATAGCAAGCTGATACAGAATTGAAGCGGTTCATCCCCGCGTGTGCGGGGAACATTCAATAACTTACACCCAACAGTTAAAGTAGTGCGGTTCATCCCCGCGTGTGCGGGGAACATAAACCTGCTGCAACATCATCCGCTTATCACACCGGTTCATCCCCGCGTGTGCGGGGAACATTAAAATTCCTCTGTTACGCCATCGGCTTGAATCGGTTCATCCCCGCGTGTGCGGGGAACATTCTAAAAACATTTGTCAACATTTATTTTACATCGGTTCATCCCCGCGTGTGCGGGGAACATGCATCATCCGGCAAGCTGGGGTTTTCTACGGTCGGTTCATCCCCGCGTGTGCGGGGAACATTGCCTGCTCTGCTATAGCTAGAACTTTTGTGCCGGTTCATCCCCGCGTGTGCGGGGAACATGGTAATTTCACCGCTGACAGTATAGATAGGGCCGGTTCATCCCCGCGTGTGCGGGGAACATCAGTTCTCAAAGAGATCAAGTCAGTGCAGGCGCGGTTCATCCCCGCGTGTGCGGGGAACATTTCTGTCGGGTGAACTGCCCTGCTGTGGTGAACGGTTCATCCCCGCGTGTGCGGGGAACATGATGGCAACCACTGGTATGCCTGTTTGTCTGTTGGTTCATCCCCGCGTGTGCGGGGAACATGCGTATAGGTGGCAGACCTGACAACTACATTACGGTTCATCCCCGCGTGTGCGGGGAACATGGCCATAGCAGCCAGACGCTGTACATGCTCTGCGGTTCATCCCCGCGTGTGCGGGGAACATGTTATGCACCATGATGGATGCACCTGCCATTACGGTTCATCCCCGCGTGTGCGGGGAACATCGTAGGTTTAACCCGATCTCAACATTCAGGTGCGGTTCATCCCCGCGTGTGCGGGGAACATCGTTGCTGTTCTTTTTTACCTGGTAGCGCTACCGGTTCATCCCCGCGTGTGCGGGGAACATTGATGGGTCAATCCCGAACCACCGGCAGATTTCGGTTCATCCCCGCGTGTGCGGGGAACATTATCAGGATGCAGAAAATTCAGGGCTACAACCCGGTTCATCCCCGCGTGTGCGGGGAACATCGTTGCTGTTCTTTTTTACCTGGTAGCGCTACCGGTTCATCCCCGCGTGTGCGGGGAACATCTACAGGACGGAAATCAGCAGGCAACCATCATCGGTTCATCCCCGCGTGTGCGGGGAACATGTTATGTAAAAGTTTTCAGGGTTTAAATACAGCGGTTCATCCCCGCGTGTGCGGGGAACATTCTGTATAGGTGTGGGGGAGTTTGATATCAACCGGTTCATCCCCGCGTGTGCGGGGAACATCCTAGACAGCGGTCAAGAATACATTACACTGCCGGTTCATCCCCGCGTGTGCGGGGAACATGTTCCCACTGTTTTAACTGTTACAGCAGATGACGGTTCATCCCCGCGTGTGCGGGGAACATGCCATTACCGATATCAAACCCATCCCATGCCCCGGTTCATCCCCGCGTGTGCGGGGAACATTAGCCATGCTGCAACAGACATGGTTTCTGTTGCGGTTCATCCCCGCGTGTGCGGGGAACATATGTCTGTTTGGGCCTGGAGATTGCCAACCTCCGGTTCATCCCCGCGTGTGCGGGGAACATGTGATGAGAAACCAAAATTAAGAACAAAGAACCGGTTCATCCCCGCGTGTGCGGGGAACATCCCGATACCGCATCAGTGTCGGCCGCCACCACCGGTTCATCCCCGCGTGTGCGGGGAACATCGGTTGGCTTTTTGCAACCGCTTCAGATCGGCCGGTTCATCCCCGCGTGTGCGGGGAACATGGGCCTGAAAAATGGCCCCCTGCTCCTAATCACGGTTCATCCCCGCGTGTGCGGGGAACATCTTTTGCACGACTGCCGTCATATCAGCATCGGCGGTTCATCCCCGCGTGTGCGGGGAACATACTTCTTGTAGTTATTTGAAATAACAAGCAATTTCCACATTACAAAATGCTACCAACTTTTGAGCGTTAAAATTCATGATAATCAAGCTGCCTTAACCTCTTCTGGTAAAAAAGAAACCAATTTAATACCATCCATCTCAATCGGTATCCTACGATTTTGCCCTAAAGTCATAAAATCAAACCCCGATTCATTGCTGGTAGTCCATGCCATCACTACATTACCATCTTCAATTCCTTTCTCAAGATTATCCCAGATCATTTCTCTGACTCTGCGTGATACATCACCCACATAAACACCTGCACGCACTTCAATCAGCCATAATCCCAGTCTGCCACGTAAGCGAGGTGGTATATTTTCAGTTACGATGACCAGCATCCCCAAGTCCCTCCTTGTTGGGTATGGCTATTTCTACCGCTTCTTCATGCGTTTTGGGGTATTCCACTTCGCCTGCTGCCAATACTTCTTCAATGGTAGGAATAATCTTACGTAGCAACTTTGTTTGCCTAAAGGCATCCCGGCAGGCCAAGCGAACCTCCCGCTCCGGATTACGGGGCTTCTTTGCGGCGATACGGAAAGCTATTGGCACTACCGTCTCAAACTTAAATATATCAGCGATATCATAGACAAAAGACTGCGGTTTGCCGGTATGGATAAAGCCTACAGCTGGTGCATACCCTGCTGCCAGGATGGCTGCCTCACAGACACCATAAATACATGCAGTAGCCGATGACAGACACCGATTGGGCAGATCGCCACTTCCCCATGCAGTATGGTCGTAGTTACGGCGTTTCCATTCCACTCCATATTGCTTGGCCAGCAGTTCATACATCTTGCGTACTCGTACCCCCTCAATGCCTCGTAATTGCTCCACGCTGCGTCGTTCTGGCGGTTCTTCCTTAAAGCGCAAGGCGTACATCTTGCGGACTACTTTGAGCCGCGCAGAATCATCCAGTGCCAGCTTAGCCTGATACAACAGACGATCCGACCGAGCTCCTCCCGGTTGGCCGGCTGCATACAAACGAACACCGGCTTCACCTATCCAGACCAGTAGGCAACCAACCCTTGCAGCCAGCACGACCGCCGCATGGGAAACCCGCGCACCAGGTTCCAGCATCAGACAGGCCACCGTACCAATAGGTATGTGGGTGCGAACACCGGTTGTATCCACCACGACAAACGATCCATCAATAACATCAAGATTGCCTCGCTCCACGTAGACCACCGAAATGCGGTCTTTAATCGGGATCGGTTTAAGCGGGGGAAGTTCAGGGATCATGGGAACCTCAGATTGTTTGATTTTTATAGACTCAATCGACTCCAAATCTTTGCCGTCAACTGAGCATCATCCAGGGCACGATGGCGTGCTGTCCCGTGTGGAATCGAACCGAACAGGTGGCAATAGACCGTATCCAGCTTATGATTAGGCAGATGGGGCAGTTTCTTACGAGCCAGACGCACGGTGCAGTGCCAGGGGTTGATCAAATTCATTCCAGCACGACCGCACTCATGCCGGACAAAGGCACTGTCAAACGGTGCATTGTGAGCCACCAAGTGCGCATTGCCGACAAACTCCCAAAACTGGGGCCAGACTTCGGCAGGCTCTGGCTGTCCAGATAGCATCTCTTCTGAAATGCCATGTACTCGGTAGGCAC
>Ga0265295_1003559_pt1 | contig 22484 bp, 22 predicted proteins | sample Munlansysbiofilm_FD_192503 | JGI IMG/M metagenome (GOLD analysis project Ga0265295, IMG submission 192503) | Leachate microbial communities from a municipal landfill in Southern Ontario, Canada - Methane capture system biofilm | ecosystem: Engineered > Solid waste > Landfill > Unclassified ...
GGCATGGGTCTCCTGCGACGTGGTCAACACCATCCGCGACGCAAAACCGCTCCTTGCGGCCGGCTGGAGCATCTCGTCCCTGACCCTCTTCGACATGTTCCCAGGCACCTGGCACATGGAAGTGCTTATGATCCTCGACCGGCCGTAAGGGCAACCCTGTATCCTGAAGCCTGACCGGTCCCCGAGGCTTGCGCCACAGCGCGGAGAACTGTAGGACATCCTTCACACTTCACAGCCGCCGGGGGAGCACATGATTGCAGAGGCGATAAACAAGGTCTGGCTCAAGCACTACGATCAGGAAGTCAGTCCGAACCTGGACTATGAAACCGTTCCGCTCTTCGAAATCCTGGAGCGTGCGGCGGCCAGCTATCCGGACCGCCCGGCCATAGTCTTCAACAACTGGAACGTGAGCTACAAAAAGCTCAAGCGTCTGGTGGATCTTACGGCGGCCAACCTGAAGAAGGCCGGGGTCAAACCCGGTGAGCGGGTGGCCATCATGCTGCCCAACTGCCCACAGACGGTCATCAGCTACTGGGCCTGCCTCAAGCTCGGGGCCGTGGTGGTCATGACCAATCCCTTGTACATGGAGAAGGAACTGCTCCATCATTTCAACGATTCCGAGGCCAAAACCCTCATTACGTTGAATCTGCTCTGGAAGCGCGTGGACGCCCTGCGCTCCAGGCTGCACCTGCGGCGCATCTTCGTGACCTCCATCGCCGACTGTCTGAGCTTTCCGTTGAACGTCCTCTACACGCTCAAATCCAGGCGCGAATACAAGCTCGAACCCATCCCGTACGACAGCACGCACGTGCTGCCCTGGAAAGGCCTCCTCAAGCGGGCGACCATCGAGGCTCCCCATCCCGTCAATCCCGTGAAGGATCTGGCCGCGCTGCAGTACACCGGCGGCACCACGGGCGTGTCCAAGGGCGTCATGCTGACCCATGCCAATCTGGGCTACAACGCCCAGCAGGCCCGGGCCATCCTGCACACCATCAAAGACTCGGGCGAGGTCATGCTCGGCCTTTTGCCTTTTTTTCACATTTACGGGATGACTGTCTGCGTCAATTTCGGCACCCTCATCGGCGCGACGCTGGTACCCATGGCCAAGTTCGTGCCTCTGGACGTGCTTAAAACCATCCACAAAAAAAGACCGACCATCTTTCCCTGCGCGCCGTCGATCTTCATCGCCCTCTTGCAGCAGAAGAACCTGCACAAATACGATCTTTCCTCCGTGCGCTACTGCATCTCCGGCTCCGCGCCCATGCCTGTGCCGATCATGGAAAAATTCAACAGCCTGAGCAGCGGCGCCAACATCGTGGAGGGCTTCGGCCTGACCGAGGCCTCGCCCATTACGCACCTCAATCCCTTGCGCGGCAACAGCAAGAACGGCTCCATCGGTCTGCCCTTTCCCGACACCGACGCCGCCATCGTGGACATGGAAGTGGGTTCCCTTCCTCTGCCCGTGGGCAAGATAGGAGAACTTGTCGTGCGCGGTCCGCAGGTCATGCAGGGCTACTGGAAACGCCCCGACGAGACGGCCAGCGTGCTCAGAAACGGCTGGCTCTATACCGGCGACATCGCCTACATGGATGAGGACGGCTTTTTTTTCATCGTCGACCGCAAAAAGGATCTGATCATCACCGGCGGCTATAACGTCTACCCGCGCGAAATCGACGAAGTGCTGCATGAACACCCGGCCATCAAGGAGGCCGTCAGCGTGGGCATCACGCACAAGACCCGCGGCGAGATCATCAAAGCCTACATCGTACTGCGCGAGGGCGAGAGCCTGACCAAAACCGACGTCATCGCCTTCTGCAAGGAAAAGCTGGCCAATTACAAGGTGCCGAAACAGGTCGAGTTCAGAGACGATCTGCCCAAGAGCATCGTCGGCAAGGTCCTGCGCCGGGTCATCCGCGAAGAGGAGGAGCGCAAGGGCCACTGCGAGTGCAACGGGGAGAACGGAGAAAACGATCTGAACGCTGATCCGGTCAACTAACCCGCCTTGCCTGAATACTTCCGCAAAGGGTCCGGGGCAAAAGCGTGTGGACCTTTTTTTCGGAGTCCGTCGCCGCGATTTTCAGCCTTGTCCCGGAGCGGCCATGAGCCTTCGCAGCTCGCCCAGAAAGCGCCGGTGCAGCAGGGGGGAATACTTCGCGGACAATTCATTCATGAAGCCATGCCCCGCGCCTTGCACCAGCTCGGCCGGTATTCCCCGCGCAGCAAGGCCCTGGACCAATGGTCCGGGATCGAACCCAGCCTCGTATTCGGCAAAGATGAGCCGTACCGGGCATGCCGGTTGCAACGCCGCGTGATCGCGAATCCTTGATCCGTAGAACAAAACCGCTGCCCCGAGCCGGTGGGCTTCGACAGAGCCGCAGGCGATCCATCCCGCCGTTGCGCCGGCGCTGAAGCCGACCAGGGCCGTGATCGCCGGATCAGCGGCCAGCGCCGCGCGCAGTCTCCGGACATACGCGTCAATCCCGCCCGTTTGCATGAACCTCTCGTAGGCTTCGGCTTCGGATTCAAAAGAAAGGGCCTGGTCCTCATGCGCGCAAAGCGGCACCGGTTCCGGTCCCAGGCTGCGCGCAAGGCGCAGGAAGGCCTCCGTCATCCCGAAGATGTCCGAGGCGATGAGAATTTTTGCGGGAGGAACAAATTTCATAACGCCGTCCTCTCCCAACATGGCCGCAAGGGTCAAGAATATCATTCACATGTCCCACCGGCGCCCTTGACACCCCCCGACCCGAATCTTATTTCATAGGCAGCAAAGGGGAGTAGCTATCGGCTCATGGGCGGACAACGCAGGCAGCCGACCCGAGGTTCGTCAATACGGCGCACCGCCCGGACCCGGGAATCCGACACACGTGTCAGATCAGCCAGACCTTTATCCCAACCCAGTCGCGGATAAAGGTCTTTTTCTTTACCCCGGCTCAACACGGAGGAAAATAATGAACGTGCTCAAGACCACTTTTCTCTTGACCCTGCTGACTCTGCTGCTTGTCGCCATGGGCGGCGCCATCGGCGGCAAGTCCGGAATGGTCATCGCTTTTCTCATTGCCGGCGGCATGAACTTCTTTGCCTACTGGAACTCGGACAAGATCGTGCTCAAGATGTACAAGGCCCGCGAAGTGACTCGCGCCGAAAGTCCGGATTTCTACGGCATCGTCGAAAACCTGGCCCGCAAGGCGAACATGCCCATGCCCAAGGTCTACGTCATCCCGTCGGACAGCCCCAACGCCTTCGCCACCGGCCGCAACCCGGAACATGCCGCGGTGGCCGCCACCACGGGCATCATGCGCATCCTCTCGCGCGACGAGCTTGAAGGAGTCATGGCCCACGAACTGACGCATGTCATGAACCGCGACACCCTCATCTCCACCGTCGCCGCGACCATCGCCGGAGCCATCTCCATGCTCGGCAGCATGCTGCAGTGGGCGGCCATTTTCGGCATGGGCCGCAGCAACGACGAGGAAGGCGGCGGAAGCGTGCTCGGCAGCCTGGCCATGGCCATCATCGCGCCCATCGCGGCCATGCTCATCCAGATGGCCGTGTCACGTTCGCGCGAATTCATGGCCGACGAGGGCGGCGCGAAAATGTGCGGCAAACCCAAAGCCCTGGCCAGCGCGCTCATGAAGCTGCAGCAGTCCGCAACCAGAGCCCCCATGGAGGAAGCCACCCAGGCCACCTCGCACATGTTCATCGTCAATCCGCTCTCGGCATCAAAGCTGGCCAGCCTCTTTTCAACCCACCCGGCGACCGAAGACCGCGTGGCCAGACTCATGGCCATGTAAGGCTGGAATCTTTTCCTAAAAAAAGAGCCCTCTCCACACGCCGTGGAGGGGGCTCTTTTTGTTCAGGCAATGGTGACTAGTGCTTTGAAAACCACGGCTGCCCGTACCAGGCCCGGGCAAATTGGCCCGAGTTGTCCGTGTCGGTCATGATGGCAACGGCGTCGATTTCCTCGATGTCCTCGCCAAAGGCCTGTTTCCAGTCCTCGCGGATGTTGCGCTTTTCCGTGACCAGTTCGCCCACACGGGCGGTTCCGCTGCGCACCGCGACCATGTAGGCGCTCGACGTGAAGGCGTTGGGCCACATGGCGCCTTCGGGTTCGGCGCTGGACCAGGCATAGGACAGGGCCTTTGTTTTCCAGAAGGCCAGCCCGCCCTTTGCCACCACGTAAACGCGGGCCGGGTAATCATCCCCGCCTTTCTCGCGCTCATTCACGCCCAGAAGCACGTTCTCCACCTTCCAGGACCAGTTGAGCCAAGGTGTTCGGCGAAGATCAATCGACTGCTCGAAAAAAAGCCCCGAGGCCGTGCCGTTGCTTTCAGCCAGCAGCAGCTTCTCCTGTTGCAACGGCGTATAGACAGTGCGGCCTGCGAACTCCTTTTCCTTCCAGCCCGGATGTCCCGGCGCATAAAGGGCGGGAAGCCCGCCCGCAAGGGCCACGCACGCCCAGCACATGAACACTGCGGTAAGCACCAGCCGCGCCCATGGACCCATTCCTGCATTTTGCTGGGCAGGCAGGAAAATTCTGCCGGATCGTTCACGCATTTTTTCAGTCCCGGAGGCATTCATGAGCATCTCCTCTTCCCTTTATATCGGCACCACGGGGATCATGGCCCAACAGAAGAACATGGCGGTCATTTCCGACAACATAGCCAATGTGAGCACGGTTGGCTTCAAATCCTCGCACATGATCTTCAATACCCTGATGAGCCAGCAGATGGGCTCGGCGAGCGTCAGCAACCAGGTCGGGCAAGGCGTCGGCGTCAGCTCCGTTTTGTACGACATGTCGCTGGGAGCGCTGGAACCGACCAATACAGCCACCGATATCTCCATCAGCGGCAAGGGCTTTTTCATCGTCTCGCCCGACGGAACCAACGACCAGCATTATACCAGAGCCGGCAACTTCCGCTTCGACAAGGATGGCTACCTGCGTGATCCGCAAGGGAACATCCTGCAGGGCTATCGGATGACGGGGAATTCCATTCTGGACACGGCGCCGGTCATCCCGCCCGCCGCAAGCGCTCCCATCACGGACATCCGTCTCGACATGCAGGAAGGCGGAGGTCCCGTCTCCGAACCCGAGGCGACGACGGAAATACGCATGATGATCAACCTTGATTCAAGCTCGCAAGAACGGAGCACCAGCACGACCAGCCCCTTCACGGCCCTCTTCGACAGCTGGGATGCGACGCAGCCGGAGCCTCTGGACGCGGGGGCCTACTCGTATCAATCGGCCATGAAGATCTACGATTCCGACGGCGGAGCGCATGAGGTCACGGCCTACTTCGATCCTGTCCAGGACGGCGCGAACGTCCCCAGCGGCAACCGCATGTGGGAATTTCTGGTCACCATCCCGCCCACGCAAGATGCCTCCGGCCTGGAAACGAAAAAAGGCGTGCTCATGACCGGAACCCTGACCTTCACGGCATCGGGCGAACTGCTGAACATGAGCGCTTTCGAAGGCTCATCCGACGACAAAGCCACCTGGGTCCCGGTCAACTTGTCCGAAGACGGCTTCCCTGTCCTGAACGTGAATCTGATCGGAGCAGAGCCCATCTCGAGTTCTCTGGACCTGGGCCTGCGCTCGAATTCCGGCTGGAACCTGCCTGCGGGGGGTACTTCCCTGGCCGATCTGGGCACGGCGATTTCGGATTTGCCGTCCATGCAAAACGCGGACAGGCAGATCCTCTCGACCACCAATTTCAACGCCGGGTCAAGCACCCCCTATCAATCTCAGAACGGGTATGAACGCGGATTTCTACAATCGGTCAGCGTCGACACCGAAGGAGTGCTCGTCGGCTACTTCTCCAATGGTCAGAATCAGGGCCTCTACAAAATCCCCATGGCCGATTTCATCAATCCGCAGGGGCTGTTTCGGGAAGGAGGAAACCTTTTTTCCGCCACCAAGGATTCCGGGGCCGTCTCTGTGGGTTGGGCCGGAGAGGGCAGGCTCGGGAGCGTCATTACCAGCAGCCTGGAAAACTCCAATGTCGATCTGGCCACCGAATTCGTGAACATGATCGTCACCCAGAAAGGATTCGACGCCAACAGCAAGGTCATCACCACGGGCGACCAGGTCGTGCAGACGGCCATCCAGATGAAGAGGTAGCTTAAAGAAAGGCCTCGCCTCTGGCGACCAGGGCCACGGGGCCAAAAATCCAGACGCCGGGACCGTCACCATCGGCGCGCACGCCGATCTCGCTGCCGCTGGGCTGCAGGACTCGCAGATCAGTGGGCAAATTTTTCCCACGCCCCAGCCAGAGCGCCACAGCCAGGCTGCCCGAACCGCAGCCGGACTCGTAATGCGTGGAGGCGGTGGAGCGCACCCAGACCACGGGTTTGATGGCGCACGCGGGATTGGTCCGGTACCAGATGCAGCCCACGGCCTCTTCATCCAGGCCGAACCTCGCCCGCAGGGCAGCGCAGGCATTCTCGAAATCCTCGGCAAAAAGGTGCAGCTCCTCGTCAAGGCAGAGATGCGTGATGCCCGGCAGGCGCACCATCCCAAGGCCCGGTTCCAGCTCCGAAATCCAGTCATGCCTGCCGGCGGCGGAAGCTTCGGGCAGCGGCATCTCGACCCAGCATTCATTCCCATCCACGGCGACCCGCAGCGCCACCGGGCGATCAACGCCCGACACCCGAAGCTCCCCGCGCAGCTCCTCGCCGATCCGTGCCAGCCCGACGCCTTCCCGGGCCATGACCGCCGCAGCAGCACGGCAGGCGTTCCCGCAGAATTCGCCGCCCATCATGTCGAGACGCACAGGGTCGGCCCCAAGGTCTAAAAAGCCGACCTGCTCGGCCTGCAGATGATTGGCATCCATGAGGAGCCGGGCAATCTGCGCCCGTTGTCCAGGCGGCACCGCATCAAGGATGAGGATGGTCGCATTGCCGCCGGGACTTGCCTTGTAAAACCGAAGTGTACGCACGTTGTTCCCCTTGTGATCAAAGCGTGCAAAGCTACCTCAAGCCCACCTCGTGGGCAAGGCGGTATTGACCCCTCTGTCGCCCGTGCGTAGGACGGGTTTTTTCACTTCCACCCCCAAAATCGCATGACATCATATCTGAACGCCATCATTCTTGGCATTGTCGAAGGCCTGACCGAATTTTTGCCCGTCTCCTCCACCGGACACCTGATCATCGCCGGACACCTGCTCGATTTCACCGGCCCCAAGGCCGAAACCTTCAGCATCGTCATCCAGCTCGGGGCCATCCTGGCCGTGGTCGCCCTCTACTGGCCGACCTTCTGGGGGCTTGTGCGCCCGACAAAGCGGCCCTTCAGCGGCGCGCGCGGCCTGATCCTGCTTTTTCTGACCTCTCTGCCGGCAGCCATGCTCGGACTCTTCGCCCACTCGGCCATCAAGGAGCATCTCTTTTCTCCCGTGACCGTGGCCTTTGCCCTGGCTGTCGGGGCTCTGGCCATTCTCATGGTTGAAAGAATGCCCGCCAAAAACCGGGTCACAAGCCTGGACGAGATCACCCCGGCCCTGGCCCTGGGCATCGGCTGCTTTCAGTGCCTGTCCCTGTGGCCCGGATTCTCGCGCTCCGCCGCGACCATCATGGGCGGCATGATCCTTGGCGCCGGGCGCCGCACCGCCGCCGAGTACTCCTTTGTCGCCGCCGTGCCCATCATGTTCGCGGCCACGGGCTACGACATGCTCAAAAGCTGGCGTCTTTTCAGCCCCGATGATTTTCTGATCCTGGGCGTTGGTTTCGCCGTGTCCTTTGTCTCGGCCTGGCTCGCGGTCAAAGGCTTTATCGCGCTGCTGGGCCGCCTGACCCTGCGCCCCTTCGCCTGGTATCGCCTGGCCCTCGCCCCGGTCGTGCTCTGGATCTTCTGGTGAACGCCCACGGCATCGAGCACGAGGCAAAATTCATGCTCGGCGACTGCCGGGACATGGAGCCCCGTCTGCGCAGTCTGGGCAGGCTCTGCACGCCGTGGCATTTCGAGTCCAACACGGTTTACGACCGCGATGGCGAATTGGCCGCCTCCGGACGCCTCTTGCGCCTGCGCCGCGACCCCGACCTCGACCCTGACTTTCAAGGAGCCGGCGACCGGCCACGAGAAAGACGGAATCAAGAGCCGCATCGAGCGGGAGGTCACAGTCCAGGACCCGCGCGCCATGGACGCCATCCTGCGCGGACTGGGCTATGCGCCGCGGCTTCGCTACGAGAAATTCCGCGCCGTGTGGGAGTTGCCGCAAGGCCTTGTCTTCCTGGACATCCTGCCCTTCGGCCATTTTCTTGAAATCGAGGCTGAGCCCCGGTCGATCACCGACATCGCGCAAGCAATCGGCCTTGATCCAGGCTCCGCCATGGACAAAAGCTATCACAGCCTGCACCGGTCCTGGCGCAGGCGGCAAGGCCTCGCCCCGCTGGACGATTTCGTTTTCGACGAAGCCGAGCACCACCTACTGACCACCCGCCTCGGGTTGCTCCCGAGGCCTCAAGGAGAAATACATGCTGACTGATATCCAACTCGAAAAATACGCGAAAGTCTTGTTCTGGGGCATGCAGAAAGCCCGCGTCACCCCCTTTGCGCCGGGAGACATCGTCCTTTTGCGCACGGATCTTGCGGCCCTGCCCCTGGCCGAAAAGATGCAGTCCTTGATCCTCGCGCAGGGCCTCAATCCCGTGCTGCGCATAAATCCCCCGAGCACCCTGGAAAAAGGCTATTTCAGCCTCGCCAAGCAGGAGCAGCTCTCTTTTGTCATCCCCGGCGACCGCGAACTCTATGAGCACCTGGCCGGGCTGATCTCTCTGCTGGCTCCGGACTCCATCACGCACTTAAAAGGCATCCCGCCGACCAGGATCGCCACCTTCTCCCTGGCTCGCAAATACCTGCGCGACATCCTGGACAAACGCGAAGCCACCCGGCAATTCGGCTGGACCCTCTGCCTCATGCCCACCCCGGCCCTGGCCGAGAACGCGGGACTTACGCCGGAGGATTACGCCGCCCAGATCATACGCGCGTCCTACCTGGACGAAGCCGACCCCGTGGCCACCTGGGAGGAAATTTTCCGAGAGGCTCATGGCGTCAAGGAATGGCTCAACGGCATGGATGTGGAGTATTACCACGTGCAGTCCGCTTCCACGGACCTTAAAGTCCATCCCGGAGAGTCCCGCTGCTGGATCGGCATCTCGGGACACAATATCCCGAGCTTCGAGCTTTTCATTTCCCCGGATTACCGCCTGACCGAGGGCACCTACCACGCCGACCAGCCTTCCTACCGCAGCGGCAACCTGGTCAGCGGCGTGACCCTGGAATTTTCCGCGGGCCAGGCCCGGGTGGTCAAGGCGGATCAGGGCGAGGAGTTTGTGCGCTCGCAACTGGACATGGACCCGGGCGCGTGCCGGCTTGGCGAATTTTCGCTGACCGACAAGCGTTTCTCGCCCATCAACGCCTTCATGGCGCACACGCTTTTCGACGAGAATTTCGGCGGCGAGCACGGCAACTGCCATGTCGCGGTGGGAGCATCCTATGCCGACACCTACGCGGGAGACCCGGCGGAACTGACGGATGAACGCAAAAAGGAGCTGGGCTTCAACGATTCGGCCTTGCACTGGGACCTGGTCAACACCGAACCAAAAAAAGTGACCGCTTTCCTGCGGGGCGGCACGAAAACGGTCATTTACGAGGACGGCATGTTCACCATGCCGGATCACGCCCGGCTCTAGTCCGCGCAAAACCTGCGCATGGACTCCAGGGTTTCGTCGCAGACCCGGGTCAGCTCCGTGCGCAGGATATCGACCCGGTCCCGCGACCGGGCCTTGGCGACCCGCTCCAGCTCGGCGGCAAGCCCGCAGAGCCGGGCCGCCCCCACCGTGGCCGAAGCACCTTTCAGGGAATGGGCGGTGCGCTCGATCTGGTAGAATTCACCCTGGCTCGCGAACTCCTCGATACTGCGCAGCTTCTTGGGCGCATCGTCGATGTAGAGCTGAAAAAGATTGGCCAGCAGTTCCCGGTCTCCGGACATGCGCTCCAGCGTTTCTTCAATGGAAAGCAGCGGTATATCAGACACGATTCACTCCCTTCGGGTTCAAGCAGTAACGATTTGCAACCCTTACCTATTTTTTACGTGCCTGAAAAGGGTCTGGCTGCTTGCGCTTTTCATGGCCCACCTTCCTCTTGCCTCTTGCACGCAAAATTACTAGTCTTAACTAACATTTTTCGCGCAACCGCAACAGGACAACACCATGGACCACATGTCCTCCAATCTGGAAGACTATCTCGAAGTCATATTTTCCCTGGAGTCAGTCAATTCCGAGGCCCGGGCCAAGGATATCGCCGACGCCATGGGCGTGCAGAGGGCCTCGGTCACCAACGCGCTGCAGAAACTTTCCCAGCGCGGGCTTATCAATTACCAGCCCTACAGTTCGGTCACCCTTACTCCCGAAGGATTCCGCGCGGCGACCCGCATCGTACACCGCCACAAGGTGCTTTACGACTTCCTGCACACCTTCCTGCAGATCCGGCCCGAAGTGGCCGAGGACACGGCCTGCAAGCTCGAACACCACATCGACGACGAAAGCCTGGAGACCCTGACCAAATTCGCCCGCTTCATCATGACCTGCCCCCGCACCGGCAAGGACTGGCTGGAGGCGTTCACCCGCACCTGCAATGAACGCGGTACGTGCACCAACTGCTCCGAATGCATCAAATCCTGCCTGGAACGGCAGGATGACAAGTGTCCCGACAGCTCCGAGCCCCGCTCAAAAACATCCTGAAAACCTCATGGCCGCGCTGCGAAACCCGAAGAAAACGCGTGTGGAGCGAGTCGAAATATCTCGAAATTACCGCCTGTTGAGCATATGCAGCGGCTGCAAAGGGCCCTTTGGCCGCTTGACAAATTAGACGTACTAAATATTGTCTCTCCGGCTTAAACACGAGTCAAGAGACCGCATCAAGGAGATCCTGTGCCTACCATAGTCAATTTGCGTGAAATGCGCGTGGATCAACATGGCATCATCAAGACCATCGGCGCGCAGGGAGAGCTTGGACGCCGTATCCGCGACATGGGATTGGTGCCCGGAACGGAGATCATCGTCATCGGCCGCGCGCCGCTCAAAGACCCCGTGGCCTTGCGGCTCAAGGGCTTCACCCTGACCCTGCGCAACAGCGAAGCCGATTTCATCACCGTTGAACTCCCGGACAACGATCTTGTCTGAACCTGTCATTGCAACCATAGCCCTGGCCGGCAACCCCAACGCGGGCAAAACAACCCTGTTCAACGCCCTGACCGGCTCGCGGCAACACGTCGGCAATTATCCGGGTATCACCGTGGAGAAGAAGGAAGGGTATGTCGACACCCCGGCCGGCCTGACCCGCGTGGTGGACCTGCCCGGCACCTACTCCCTGACCGCCTATTCCCAGGAAGAGCTGGTGGCTCGGGACTTTCTGATCCACGAGCGGCCCCAGAGCGTCATCAACGTCCTCGACGCGACCAGCCTGGAGCGCAACCTGTACCTGACGGTGCAGTTTCTTGAAATCGGCATTCCCGTGACCGTGGCCCTGAACATGGTCGACGCCCTGGAAGCCAAGGGCATGACCATTGATTCGCAGCGCCTGGCGAGCCTCATGAATGTGCCTGTGGTGCGCACCGTGGCGCGCTCCGACAAAGGGGTACGCGAAGCCCTGGATGCCGCCATGAATCACCCGCAAAAGGTCTGGCAGCCGCTGCACATCTCCTACGGCCCGGACCTCGACCCGGTCCTGCAGGAAATGACCGATCTGATAAAAGAACGGAATTTTCTGACCCAGACCTATCCTCCGCGCTGGCTGGCCCTCAAATTTCTGGAAAACGATCTGGTCGTGCGGCAGCTTTTCGAGGCGGATTCCGAGCTGCACCGCAACATGCGCGACATGGCCGACGATGTCGCCCGGCACTGCGAAAAAACACTCAAGACCCAGCCCGAATTCATTGTCGCCGACTACCGCTACGGATACATCGCCTCCATTCTGCGCCAGGGCGTGCTGACCATTCAACCCGATCTGCAGGGCCGCGCCGACCTGTCGGACAAGATCGACAGCGTCCTGACCCATCAACTGGCCGGCCCGACCATCATGCTCTGCGTCCTCTACGGACTCTTCAGCGTGACGTTCGCCATCGGCCAGGTCCCCATGGGCTGGGTCGAATCCTTTTTCGAATGGCTCTCCGCGCTGGCCATGCAGATGCCCGGCGGCCTGGCCAGATCCTTGATCGTGGACGGAATCATTGCCGGCGTCGGCGGCGTGCTGGGCTTTGTACCGCTTATCCTGATCATGTTTCTGGGCATCACTTTTCTCGAAGATTCCGGATACATGGCGCGCATGGCCTACATGCTGGACCGGGTCTTTCGCATCTTCGGATTGCACGGCAGCTCGGTGGTGCCCTTCATCATTTCCGGAGGCATCCCCGGAGGCTGCGCCGTGCCCGGCGTCATGGCCGCGCGCACCCTCAGGAGCCCCAAGGAGAAACTGGCCACGCTCTTGACCGCCCCCTTCATGGTCTGCGGAGCCAAAGTGCCCGTCTTCATCCTGCTTGCCGCCGCCTTCTTCCCGCAGCACGGGGCCAGGGTCATGTTCCTGATCACCCTGGCCGGCTGGGCCGCGGCCCTGGTGGTGGCCAAATTGCTGCGCTCATCCGTCATTCGCGGGCCGTCCACCCCCTTTGTCATGGAGCTGCCGCCCTACCGCATGCCCACGGCCACCGGCATGGTGCTGCACACCTGGGAGCGCGGCTGGCAGTACATCAAAAAGGCCGGCACCGTGATTCTGGCCATCTCCATTCTGATCTGGGCCATGATGACCTTTCCGGCTCTCTCCGTGGATCTGGCCGCGCCCATCGAGGCTCAGATCGAAAGTCTGGAGACGCGACTGGCTTCGGAACCGGTGGAAGAGATCCGGCTGGCGCTGCAAAACGACATTGCAGAGCTTAGCCTGCGCCTCAAGGAAGAGACCCTGGCCAATTCCCTGGCTGGCCGCATGGGACGCGCCATCGAGCCGGTCACGGCCTGGGCCGGGTTCGACTGGCGGACCAATATCGCCCTCGTGGGAGGAATCGCGGCCAAGGAGGTCATCGTCTCCACCCTGGCCACGGCCCATGCCCTGGGCGACGACCAGGCGCAGAGCTTCTCCGAACGCATCGCTTCCGCTCCCGGCTGGAACACCAGCGTGGCGGTGAGCCTCATGATCTTTGTGCTGCTTTATTCCCCCTGTTTTGTGACCGTGGTCGCCATCGCCCGCGAGGCTTCCTGGGGGTGGGCCGCTTTCAGCGTCGTCTTCAACACGAGCTTTGCCTTTGCCCTGGCTGTGGCCGCGTACCAGCTCGGCATGAGGATGGGGTGGTAATGTTTTTCTGCAAACTCAAAGACACGGCCAATGGGGTCCGCACCCTCTGCGACCTCAAAGACGGCGAAAAAGCGGTGGTCCAATGTCTGATCAAAGCCCAAGGCTGTCATCTGAGCAAGCTCGCAGCCATGGGCATCACCCCGGGCACGCAGATCGAAATGATCTCCAACTCAAGCGGCCCGCTCATGGTTCTGGTCCGCTCATCCCGGCTGTGCCTGTGTCGCAGCCTGGGCAAGTCCATTGTGGTGGAATGAAGATATCCGTCGTCATCCCGGTCTACCGGGAGAAAGGCATCGCCGCCTTGCTGGACGACCTCCTGCGACACATCCATAGCGAAGAAGCAGGCACGGACACCGAAATACTTGTCGTTGACGGCGCTCCCGAAGCCGACACCCTGGCCCGCATAGGCGACAAGCCCGTATTGCGGCTGTCCTCCCCGCCCGGCCGCGGGGTGCAGCTGAATCACGGCGCGGCAGCCGCCGGGGGCGACGTTCTGCTTTTCCTGCATGCCGACACCATCCTGCCCGCCAATGCCTTCACCCTCATCCGCCAGACCCTGCGCGACACACGCCTTTCCGGCGGGGCCTTCAGCCTGGGCTACGAACCGCGCACGCCGGGGTTGTCTTTTATCGCCGCGCTGGCCAACCTGCGCTCCAGGCGCACCCGCGTGCCCTACGGGGACCAGGCCGTCTTCGTGCGCCGCAGCGTTTTCGAGGAGCTGAACGGATTCGCGCCCATCCCCATCATGGAAGACCTGGAATTCATGACCCGACTGCGTAGGCAGGGACACACAATCCGCATCCTGGCCATGCCGGTGCGCACCTCCGCCCGGCGTCAATTGCGTGAGGGCATCCTGCGCTGCACCCTGCGCAACCTCTGCCTGCGACTCTTATACCACTGCGGAGCGCCGCCAAGAGTCCTGGCCGGCCTGTATCGCAGGCACGGGGGCTGAACCATGCGCGTGCTCGTCTTCGCCAAATATCCCCAGCCCGGCATGGTCAAAACCAGGCTGGGGCAGACAGTGGGGCTTGAATGCGCGGCGAGACTGCACGAGGCGTTCATTGAGGACGAATTGCACATGCTGGCCGAGATCGGCGCAGACGTGACCATGTGCTGCGATCCCTGCCGCCCCCTGACCGACTACGAGCGGCTCTTCGGCCCCGGGATCAGATACCGCCCGCAACAGGGAGCGGACTTGGGCGAGCGAATGCTGCACGCCCTGCATCTGGCTCTGCGGGAAAACGAAGCGGCGGTGCTTATCGGCAGTGACCTGCCCGATCTGCCAGGTCCGCACCTGACAGAAGCGTTCACCGCCCTGCGCACCGCGCAGGTCTGCCTGGGTCCGGCCACCGACGGCGGCTTTTACCTCCTGGGCCTGCGCGAACCGCTGCCCTCTGACATTTTCAAGGGAGTTGTCTGGAGTGGGCCGCAGGTTCTGAAAAAGACCCTGGCCAACTGCGTGGCCACGGGTCTGACCCATCACCTCCTGCCAGCCTGGCCGGACGTGGACAGGCTGGGAGATCTGTCCTCCTTTGCCGCCCGCAACCAGAACAAAAAAACACGTTCGATGGACCTCATCCGCGCCCTCGGATTAGTGGAGAACGCATGGAAACCCTGATCCGCTCCTTTCTGCTCGATCACAAATGGGTGCGGAGCACGCCGAAAATCAGCTTCCTGGCCGCCGGCGAATACAATCAGAATTTTCTGGTGCAATGCGGAAACAAGCGCCTCGTCTTTCGTATCAATCATGGCAGCCAACTCGGCCTTGATGACCAGATCGGATATGAATTCATGGTGTTGCAATGCGTTGCACCTTCCGGAGTGACTCCGCGCCCCGTGCGCGTGCATCAGGATCACCGGCCCTTCGGCGGCGGGGTCATGCTCATGCAGCATCTGCCGGGGGAAGCGCTGGTCTACGAACGCGACCTGGAACGCGCGGCGGGCATATTCGCGCGTATCCATGCCCTGCCGCCCTGTCCGCAGTTGCTGGTGCAGGAGGATCCGATCGCGGCCATCGCCTCGGAGAGCCTGACGCTCATCAACCGCTATCAAGGTCACGCCCTGACGCGGCAGCGCGCCCGCTTGCTCGACTATCACGGGCGCATCGTGCGTCTGGGCGAGGATAACCGCGCCCTCTTCGCGGCCGACCGCCTCTGCGTGGTCAACACGGAAGTCAATTCCGGCAACTTTCTGATCTCTCCTGAAGAGGCGTTTCTGGTGGACTGGGAAAAGGCCGTGGTCTCCAGCCGCCATCAGGATCTGGGCCATTTTCTGGCGCCAACGACCACGCTGTGGAAAAGCGAGACGCTTTTCACCCCGCGGCAGAAAAACGCATTCCTGCAGGCCTACCACCGTCAACTGCCCGAGCCCCCGGCGCTTGAAGAGCTCCGGCATCTCAGCCGGATCATGGAACAGGTCATCATCCTGCGCGGCCTGTCCTGGTGCTTCATGGCGCACCATGAATACACCCACGCCGCAAAGTCCCTGACCGATGCCGGGACCCGGTCAAAGATCGAACTTTACATGCACGACATGGATCGAATCCTCCCCTCTCTCCCCTGTTCCGGTTTAAAAGCCCGGGGACTGTATGACGAACGCCTTGTCATCAAGTAAACTTTAACGCATTGTCCGACGTCGGCTGCAAGGCCGCCGTACTTTTTTTCAGGACCATGCAAAGGATGCCTTCATGCCTCGCGATGCCTTCAAAACAGTCTACTCCACGGAAAAACCCGCCTGCCGCAAATGCGGACGGGTGGACTGCATCTGCGGCCAAAACGGACCCGCAGCCTCCGGCCCGATACGGGTCGGCCGGGAAACAAAAGGCCGCAAGGGCGCCGGGGTCACGGTGGTGACCGGCTTGACCCTACCGGAGGCGGAACTCAAAGCACTGCTGTCGGACTGCAAGAAGCGCCTGGGATGCGGCGGCACGCTTCGCGGCGCCGTCCTCGAATTCCAGGGGGAACACCGCGACACCCTGCTGGCCTTCCTTAAAGACCGTGGCATATCCGCCAAAAAATCGGGGAGCTGATGCCGGCAAACATTTCCCTGCAACGTCAACTCGACCACCTGAACCGCGCCCAGCGTCACGCAGGCATCGGGTCCTTCGAACATGACTTTTCAAGCGGCGCGACCTTCTGGTCCGACGAACAGTATCGTCTGCTCGGATTCACGCCCGATGAGACCCTTCCATCCCTGGACCGATTCCTTGAACTGCTGGATTCCCGGGACCGGGACCGCTTCCTGCGCAAGGTCGGAGTCTGTTTCACCAGGCGGCGCGAACTGCGCACCGAAGTGCGCTACACCCCGAAAAACGGCAAACTCCGCACCGCCCAGATCCGGGCCGAATTCGAACCCGACGAGAGCGGCCGGATTCGCGTCCTTTCCGGCACGTTTCAGGACGTGACCGAGCGCAGAGCCGTGCAGTCGGCGTTGCGTCAGAGCGAAGCCGGCTACCGGACCATCTTCGAAAACGCCCTGGAAGGAATCTACCAGTCCACCCCCGGCGGCGCATTTCTGAGCGTCAACGCCTCCATGGCCAAAATTCTGCGCTACGATGATCCCGCCGACCTGATGGCAAGCATCAAGGACATTGGCCTCGATCTTTACGCCGACCCCGGCGAGCGCGAGCGCTACATGGAACTTCTGGAAGAGCACATCCGGGTCATGGGCTTCGAGACGCAGGTGCGGCGCAAGGACGGCAGCCTTATCTGGGTGACCCTCAACTCCACCCTCATCCGGGACGCGGGCGCCAACCGGCCCTGCCTGATCGGAACCATGGAAGACATCAACACGCGCAAGCGCTTCGAACTGTCGCTGATCGAATCGGACCAGCGCTTTCGGAACCTGCTGCAACAGATAAGCTGCATCGCCGTGTCGCTGGACACTCGAAGCCGGATCGTCTTTTCCAATCCTTTCCTGCAACAGCTGACCGGGTGGAGCGAGGCGGAACTGAACGGCCAAAACTGGTTCGACGTATTCCTCCCCGCCGGGCAGCGCGAAGCCATGAGCAGGGTTCTCACGCCTCACCCCACGGCGGCCACGCACGGGTCGGAATCCATGGACACGGAAATCCGGACCCGCCTGGGGGCGCTGCGTCGCATCCGCTGGAACACCGTGCCGGACATCAACGTGCAGGGCGAAATCATCGGGGTTACCTGCCTGGGCGTGGACATCACCGCCATCAGAATGGCCCGCGACACCTTGAGCAAGAGCGCCCAGATGCACTCCATGCGCCTGCGCATCGACGACGCGGCCCATTCCACCCCGGATTTCGCCACCCTCATGCGCACCGTCCATGAAATCCTGGGCGAAGTCATCGACGCCAAGAATCTGATCACGGCCCTGATCAACACGGACAAGAATTCACTGGAATTCCCCTACTGGGTCGATGAAATGACCGATGTCAGCGAAGCGGCCCCACGCATCGACGATCTGAACGATCCCGAAAACCGTCGCCTGACCCTGGAGCTCCTGCGCGGCAACATTCCCAATATTTTAAGCAGCAGCGACATGACCGCCCTGGCCGAGGCGGGAAAAATACGGTTGGTCGGCGTCATCCCCCAGAGCTGGATGGGCGTGCCCCTGAAAGTGCGCGGCAAGGGCATCGGCGCGCTTATCGTGCAAAACTACGCAACCCCGAAGCAATACACCCGGGACGATCTGGACATCCTGCTCGAGGTCTCCGAACAGATCGCTCTGGCCATCGAGCGCCAGCGCCACGACGAGCTTTCCCAGACCGCCGAGGAGATTTTTCACGACATTCCTTCGGGTCTTTTCATCTACAAATACCGGGAACCGGACCAGTTGATGCTGGAAAGCGCCAACCCGGCCGCGCTGCGCCTTATCGACAAACGTCTTGAAGAGGCCCGCGGCACGCCCTTCCCGGACATCTGGCCCCGAGGCACCCTGCAAAGCAGTTACCTGCGCTGCCTGCACACCAAAGAGCCCTTCGACAAGGAGGCGCACCTCTACGAAGACGAACGTATCCGGGGCTATTTCCGTATTCACGCCTTCCCCCTGCCCGGGGAAAAGGTGGCCGTGGCCTTCGAGGACGTCACCGAACGCCAGCAGGTCCAAGAGGCTCTGGTCCGCGCCAAGGAGATGGCCGAATCGGCCAACAGGGCGAAAAGCGAGTTCCTGGCCAACATCAGTCACGAGGTGCGCACACCCTTGAACGGGATCATGGGCATGTTGCAGTTGGCCATGCAGTCGGAGATGCCGCCGGAGCTGGAGGATTACATCCGCACGGCCCTGGAATCGTCGCGCAATCTGCTGCGAGTGCTGAACGATGTGCTCGATTTCACCAAGGTCGATGCGGGAAAAATGGAACTTGTGGACCGGGATTTCAGCCTGGACGATCTGTTGTCCCAGGCCGTGAACTTTTTCAAAGCCCTGGCCATGGACAAGAAAATCAGACTCGTGCTCTCGGCCCCACGAGATATCGGCAGATTTGTCGGGGACGAGGGGCGCCTGCGCCAGATCCTCTTCAACCTGATGGGCAACGCCCTCAAGTTCACCGACACGGGCAGCGTGACTCTTGAAGCCTGGCCTGTGGGCAAGCAGGGAGACGCGACGCGCATCCTCTTCACTGTCAGGGACGAGGGGATCGGCATCCCCACGGACAAGCTGGATTATGTCTTTGAATCCTTCACGCAGGTCGACGGCACCTATTCGCGGCGCTACCAGGGAACAGGTCTGGGACTGCCCATCGTCAAACGGCTGGTGACGCTCATGGGCGGCAACATCTCGGTGGAGAGCATGGAAGGCCAAGGCACGACCATCTTCTTCGTTCTCCCCCTGCGGGCGGCCCCGCCGCTCCAGCAGATACAGGCATCGGCGCAGCCCGAGCCTGCCATGACCGCTGTGCGCCCGCTTGCCATTCTGCTGGTGGAGGATGACGTGGTCAACATGACCATGGCCAGGCGGATGCTGGAAAAAATGGGACACAGCGTCATCTGCGCCCGAAACGGCCAGGAAGCCCTGGGCAGACTGCAGGCTCCGGGCGTGGATCTGGTGCTCATGGACATTCAGATGCCGGAAATGGACGGGATCGAGGCCACGGAGATTGTCCGCAACGATCCCCTCTTCACCCCCTACGCCCGAGTCCCCATCATTGCCCTGACCGCCCACGCCATGGGTGGCGACGAGGAAAAATTCCTGTCGCGCGGCATGGACGCCTATCTCTCCAAGCCCTTCGACCATGCCCGCCTGCAGGAGCTGCTGCACCGCTTTTTCGGCTGACGCCGCCCCACGGGCCGACACGCCGTTCACGAGGCATGCCTTTATCCCGAAATCCCGGCAAAAAAAAAGCCTCCGCAGGAATCCCCGCAGAGGCCGTTCTTCACGGTGCCCTGGCGGCTATTTCAGTCCGGCCGTGCCGAGGAAGCTGACGGAAATGACCTCGTAGTCCACGCGGCCCTTGGGGACCTGCACGGAGATCTCGTCGCCCTCCTGCTTGCCGAGCAGGGCGCGGCCCACGGGGGACTCGATGGAGATGGTGCCCTTGGTGTGGTCGGCCTCGTCGGCCCCGAGCAGGGTGTAGGTCTTGCGCTCCTCGGTCTCCATGTCTTCCACGGTCACGGTGGCCCCGAAGACAGCCCGGTCGCTCTGCAGCGTATCGATATCAATGACTTCAAAACGAATCATGCGTGATTCGATATGGCTGATCCGCGCTTCCAGCATGCCCTGGCGTTCACGCGCGGCGTCGTAACCGGCGTTCTCGCGCAGGTCGCCTTCTTCGCGGGCCTCTTTGATGGCCTGGATAATGGCCGGCCGTTCTTTCTTGAGGTCGTCGAGTTCCTTTTCCAAACGCTTGAAGCCTTCGACTGAAATGGGAATCCTGTTCATCATCATCCTTTGTGTGCAAAAATCGCATTAGGCCAATAAAAAAAAAGATGCTTTGCCCACCAATTGGCTTGTGGCGGGCAAAGCTGTAGCAACATTTTCAATACCAAAACAATATCCCAAATAGTGCATCCCCGGTTGCGGGTCAAGGGCCTTGGCAAACCAATCCGTCATCGCGACCCGGCAAGCGGCCGCGATGACGGATTTTTTCATGCGCTCATGATCTGGCCAAGCTGGGCAAAAGTCTCTTCCGCCGCGGGCCGCAGACGCACGTCGTGCACATCCTGCAATTTGCGCATCTGCCGGATCATCTGTTCCAGCCGTTCATCCTCGCTGACCAGAAGCCAAATGCGGCTCTCCTCTCCACCGTCAAGCGGCAGGCACAGGATGGCCTCGACATTGAAGGCGCGTCGCGAAAAAAGACCGCAGACATGGGACATGACCCCCGGATGGTTTTTGACGAGCACATCAAGGACGGTGCGTGACGTATCGCTATGCATGACATTCACCTCCGAGCATGGTTCTGTTGGCGGCCCCGGGAGGGACCATGGGCCAGACTTTCTCGTCCCGGTCCACCGGGACATGGATCAGGGTCGGCCCCCGGTGGGCCAAGGCCTCGCCCAACACGGCGTCGGGATCGGCGGCTCCGGCCAGATCCCAGGTTTTCCAGCAAAAACCCGAGGCGATGAGTCCAAAATCCACGTTCACGTCGTAAATGGATGAAAAATAATTGGCCTGGAAAAAAAGTTCCTGCTGCTGGTGCACCAGACCAAGGGAAGCGTTGTTCATGAGAACGACGGTCACGTCCACGCCCTGTTCGGCGGCCGTGGCCATTTCCTGAATGTTCATGAGCAGGCTGCCGTCACCGCTGAAGCAGACGACCTTGCGCTCCGGCGCCGCCAGAGCCGCGCCGATGGCCGTGGGCAGCCCGAAACCCATGGTGCCGAGGCCGCCGGAGGTCAACCAGCCGGTGCCGGGCGTGAACGGGTAGCCTTGCGCCGCCCACATCTGATGCTTGCCTACGTCGGTGACCACAATGGCCGAGTCTCCGGCCAGTTCCCCCACCCGGCGGATGAGTTCCAGCGGAGTGGCGTGCCCGCCCTGCTCCGGAATGCGGGAGGGGAAGGCCCGCTTCAAGGCCTCGATGTACCCGATCCATTCCTGACGTTCGGCCGGTTCGACCTTGGGCAGCAGAGCGCGCGCCACGTCGCGCACATCGCCCAGAATGGGCAGGGAGGCGGCTCTGAGCTTGTCCAGTTCGCTGTGGTCGATGTCGATATGAATGACTTTGGCCTGGGGACAGAACTCCTGCACCTTGCCCGTGGCGCGATCGTCGAAGCGCACCCCGGCGGCGAGGATGAGGTCGCAGGCCTCAAGCGCCATGTTGGTGTGACGCTGGGCATGCATGCCGAGCATGCCCATGTTCAGCGGGTGGTCATGGGGAACGGCGGTCAGCCCCATCAGCGTCGAGGTCACGGGCATGGAGAGGCGCTCGGCCAGGGTCAGCATCTCCCGGCCCGCGCCCGAGGCGACCACGCCGCCGCCCAGCCATAAAATCGGCCGCCGGGCGGAATTGAGCATCTCCACGGCCAGGTCGAGATCACCGTCAAAACAGGCCGGCACGGGCTCGCGCTCGCCGATCTCGGGCCACTGCGCGAAATCGACCATCTCCAACTGAACGTCGCGGGGGATGTCGATCAGCACCGGACCGGGACGCCCGCTGGTGGCGATGGAAAAGGCCTCGGGAATGATGCGCAGGAGATCGCGGGCCTGGCGCACGAGAAAATTGTGCTTGGTGATGGGGATGCTCATCCCGTAGGTGTCCACCTCCTGAAAGGCGTCGGTGCCGATCATGGCCCGGGGAACCTGGCCGGTGATGCAGATGACGGGCACCGAATCGAGCTTGGCGTCGGCGATGGCGGTCAGGATATTGGTCGCGCCGGGCCCGGAGGTGGCGAAGCAGACGGCCGGGCGGCCCGTGACCCGGGCCATGCCCTGGGCCAGAAAGCCCGCGCCCTGCTCGTGGCGGGTCAGGACGTGGCGGATGCGGGTACTGCGTGAAAGCGCGTCGTAAAGGGGGAGGTTCGCGCCGCCGGGGATGCCCGCAATAGTGCGGATGCCCTGGCGTTCCAGAAGGCCAATCGTCACTTGCGCGCCGGTCATGGAAAACATCGTGCAACTCCTTTTGTCAGCTCGTCTGTAGACCGGCGGAGGGTGAGCTGAAAAAGGAAAACCCCCGCCGGCGCCTGCGCTGGCGGGGGAAGAATTCGTCCGTATCCCGTTACAGCGTCAGGGCGTCCATAAC
>Ga0265295_1003560_pt1 | contig 22478 bp, 16 predicted proteins | sample Munlansysbiofilm_FD_192503 | JGI IMG/M metagenome (GOLD analysis project Ga0265295, IMG submission 192503) | Leachate microbial communities from a municipal landfill in Southern Ontario, Canada - Methane capture system biofilm | ecosystem: Engineered > Solid waste > Landfill > Unclassified ...
GGTGAAGTGTTATTTATTAGTTTTGATACCTTTAAATTACACATTATCAGGGTATTAAACAAACTATCTTTTATCTTTTTTTGCACAAATCGCTCAATTTAGGTTATATACTACTTAGTTATGGGCAAGTTTAAGAAACACCAAATGGTATGGCACAGACAAGAGAGTTAGTAACTATTGATGCATCTTGACAGTTATAATGACTGTCTATAAATATTTTAAAAAAGTGGAGACCAGAAAACACTCTAAAAACGGGGCGAAACCGAAAAGCCATACGAGTAGGAAAACAATTAAATGAAGATTAATATGAAATCAAGTTTTTTCAGAAGCGTTTTGTTTTTGTTTTTGTTTTTAACAATTGGCGTTACTGCTCAATTAAGGGCTCAAAATCAATCAGATCCTGTAACACAGGAAAATTCTCAAAATACTGAATTGACTAAAGAGAAATCCAAAGAAAACAAAGGGGTTGACTGGTTTGAAATGATTATTCTTGTTGGTTACTTCGGTGGTGTTCTTGTGCTACTACCAATTGTAATCTATATAAATAGAAAAGAAAAGTTATTTGTACCAAATTCAAGTAATCAAAACCAAATTTCAATTATTGAGGACTTAACAGAAGAGCAACGTAATCAAAAAGCAAAAGAAATATTGGAGCAGATAGATACCAGGCTTACATCATTTAAAGGTGATGATGGGTCAGATAGGATTACAATAACAAAAGGTAGCCAAGCAAAGTTCATGAAATTTGGTCTTGATTATATTAATAAAAAGCTCAGTCCAACCGACCAAACTTTAGTTGAAAGAATTAATGAATTTAGTAATGTTTACAACGATAGAACCAAGAGAGCATTTACTGGCTCAAATTGGGTAATTGGCTGTAGTGTAGCTTTAGCCATCCTCTTCTTTTTCACTGGTGGCATTTCTGCCTTTTTGTTTATTCACTTATTAGGGCTGGTATTTTACTTCCTATCAAGCAGAACAACTTTTTATGGCATAGAAAAGCGTATGAAGTACTTTGGTGGAGGTTCAGGTCTTATTGGCGGATTGATGACAGGATTATTTCTTGGTAATGGGGTTAAATATTATATTAAAGAAAGTAGTGGATCGAGGAAGCGTGATTGGGAAACTGAAGGTCAAATGGCTTTAATGGGCATTGTTTTACTATTAATAGCAGCAATGGTTTTAGGCTTTTTTACTGCCTTTTTAGGTGTAATTAACTTTGTAATTAACTATTCAAATTCGCTTACACTACCATTTAAAACAGAAGAAAAATGGTATGACGAAAATTTTCCACAATAATCAAATGCCTCAACAATACAAATATTTATTTTTTGTATTGATTAGGAAAACCAGCCCATAATAAAGTGTAGTAGCAATAAGGGTTTCAATTGTAATTCAAGCATCCGCCCCGCTCAAAAATTTGTGTCGGTGGAAAGTTTAGTAACCCGCAATCCCTTACTGCTGCTATACTCAGCCGTTACATTGCCTATAATTACGATGGCTATTCTGGTAGCATCTACCATACACATACAGCTAGTAAACTCGCCATACAATTAAGCCCTACTTACCGGTTCCGATACCAAGGGGCATCGCCCTACTTGTTTTTATTGTTGGCCAATTTCTTCCTGTTTTGTGCGGAGATACCCAGTTTTAAAACGAAGATAAAATTACATCTAAAATTTACTGCTGAGTTGTTCTGTTTTTTAGCCTGGCGGTTCTATAATCATCCGTTACAATTTTAGGCATTTTATTGACTCCTTTAATAGCGGTACTTATTAAAATGTTGCAATCCGCTTTTTGTAGTACCCGTTCAAGTTCTTTATAAACCATATATACCATAAAGAAGATGCATATATGCGCTTCAATGCGTCCTCTTAATCTGTGGTATACTTGGTCTGAGTTGAGGGGGCTGTTTTAGAAATGCGGAAAGCCCTTTCAATTTTCCATAATTTGTTATCACTATTGTCCGATAAAAACAAAGATAAACATTATAGATCCTTCGCTTCACTGCGTTTCGCTCTGGAACGTATGTTCGACAAAACCGTTGAAAATAGAAATGGCTTTGTCAATGACAAATGTTTAGTTTTTAGGGGAGGGCTTGGCTAGCGGCGTAGCCGCTAGCCAAGCCCTCCCCTCCCAAATACAACTCAACGCCCTGTCATTCCGACCGTAGGGAGGAATCTATAAATATTAACCGGACACCAATAATTTGTTATAATTATCTATAACCTCGGAAGGGGTCAACTTTGTGTTTGCTATATATCCTTTATCCCGCATTATTCATCAAAGCTGTAAAGGATGAATACAAATGCGGGTTACCCCAACATGGTTGAGCCCAATTTTGGGCAACAAAAATGGTTGTGAGGCCTAGTCGCTGCCGGAGATGACAATTGTTCGAATGAGTAATTGGGATTATACGGGGCATTACAAATAAAAAACCATTGAGCGCTTATACGCCTTTATCGTTTTGTCATTTTGCGGCAATTACTATCCATTAAATTCAGTAGTTAGAAAAATAATTAGTACAACGCTGGATTAACTTCCTACTATATAACTGAAACCGCAGCCACCTCAGGAACAATCATTTATCGACTTGCTGAAAATCTAGCTGCAAGAGTTTAAAAAACACTTCATGTAAAATTGCCCCCGCTCACGTTTACGAACAATCCTTGGAGAGTTTAAAAAAAGCGGGAGGAATTCCTATACCCTATACTTTACAGGGGATACAGAGCATCATCGGTTAGTTTTTAAAGTTGAAAACAAAAAAAGTTATCAACAAAGTGGGAAAAAGTGGGTGTTTTTGGTTTAAAATGGGAAAATTTATTATATTTTTACTTTTTGAAAACCAAAATCAATATGACTTCTTTCATAGGCGATTACACATGTAAGGTTGACGATAAGGGCAGGTTGCTTTTCCCATCTGCGCTTAAGAAGCAGAATAAATCTGCCTCTCATGATCGCTATGTGGTTAAGAAAGACATATTCGACAAGTGTTTGGTGCTATACACCATGGAAGAATGGGAGCGCCAAAACGAGCTGATTAGGAAAAACACCAATCCTTATAACCGAGAACACAGCAGGTTTTTAAGGGAATTCTACCGGGGTACCGCAGAATTGGCACTGGACTCGAACGGTCGTATACTAGTCCCAAAGCGCCTGCTCGAGGCAATTAACGCAAGTAAAGAGCTTGCCCTAACGGGCCAGGATAACCGTATCGAAATTTGGGCAAAAGAGGTATACGATACGCATGAAATTAACGAGGATGCATTTGCAGAGCTAGCAGAAAAAATATTAGGTTCATCACCATTAAGCAACGAGTAATGGCATACCATGTTCCAGTACTGCTTCGCGAGAGCATTGAGGGTTTAAATATTTTGCCCAACGGAACCTACCTCGACCTTACCTTCGGTGGGGGTGGACATTCGCGCGAAATAATAAAACATCTTTCTAAAAAAGGGCGATTAATTGCTTTTGATCAGGATAAGGCAGCATTTGCCAATGCTATTGACGACAAAAGGTTTATGCTAATACATAGTAATTTTAAGTATTTTAAAAACTTCTTACGATATCACAAAATAGGCAAGGTTGACGGAATACTAGCCGATCTGGGTGTTTCGTCAATGCATTTCGATAATCCCGAAAGAGGTTTCTCGTTCCGTTTTGAGGGGCCGCTAGATATGCGCATGAACCAAAATGCAAAACTTTCTGCCAAGGAAGTGGTAAATACATACAGCGAAAAGGAACTAGCACAATTACTATCGATATACGGAGAAGTTTCGAACGCCTACAAAATTGCCCGAACGATAGTAAAACATAGGGAAAACGAACCCATAGCTACTGTTGAAAACCTGGTTGAAATTTTAAGCCCCATGTTTCCAACGCAACAAACAAACAAGCAGCTTGCTAAAATTTTTCAGGCTGTCCGGATTGAGGTAAATCAGGAGATGGAAACACTTAAGGAGATGCTAAAAAATACTACGGCAACACTTAACCCCAACGGCAGGCTCGTGGTTATATCTTACCACTCGCTCGAAGACCGAATGGTAAAAAACTTTATACGAAGTGGAAATTTTAAGGGCGAAATTAAGTCAGATTTTTACGGTAATGTAGAGTCAGACTTCGAGCAAATAAATAGGAAGGTTATAGTACCCACAGAAAAAGAGATTGAGGAGAACCCTCGCTCACGGAGCGCAAAGCTTAGAATTGCACAAAAGAAATGAGTAAAAAGGAGCGCATAGAATTTATCGATGCCCAGTCGCAACCAAAAGAAAAGCGAAAGGGAGTGCTATCCATCCTCGATGGCAGCTTGCTAAGTAAGGATAAGGTGTCGAACCAAATACCCTACACCCTATTCCTTGCATTCCTTGCACTAATATACATCGGCAACAAGTATCGATACGAGAAGCTGATACGCGAGGGGCAAAAGGTGCAGGTTGAGGTAAAAAACCTAAGGGCCGAATCCATAACAACAGCGGCACAGCTAATGCACATAAGCAAGCAGAGCCAGGTTGCACGAATGGTCGAAGAAAAAGGTCTCGGTCTTGAAGCATCTGTGGTTCCACCAAAAAAGATTAAAGCAAAACTCTAGATAAAGAGACTAAATAAATGTCAGTAAAAAGGGAAATACTATTTCGTTTTGGCTTGGTATACGCAATTTTCGGTATACTGGGTTTAACCATTATTGGCAAGATAATCTACATTCAATTTGTGGAGGGGGCGGATCTGCGTGCTCAAGCTAAAACCATTACCTATCGCGACATTACCATTGAACCAAACCGGGGCGACATCTGCGCCAACGATGGCAGGCTGTTAGCAACATCGGTGCCCTACTTCGAAATTCGTGTAGACCTAAAAGCTGCAGGCCTAACCGATGAGCTATTCTATGCGAATATCGACTCGTTAGCCATAAGGCTATCACAATTATTCCGTGATAAGTCTCACTTCTCATACAAATCGGAGCTTGTTAACGCCCGAAAATTTGCCCGCAACAAACGATACTACCCTGTTGGGCCAAGGCTTGTAAACTATCTGGAACTAAAGCAAATCAAAGAGTTCCCGTTGCTCCGCTTGCCTCCCAACAAGGGCGGATTTATCCCCGTTCAGGTAAACCAAAGAATTAAACCTCACTCAAGCCTTGCATCTCGCTCTATAGGCACTACAAATGAGAGCGGAGTTGCCGTTGGGATTGAGGGTGCCTACGACCATATACTTAGGGGCAAAGCCGGGGTTAGCACAATGCAAAGGGGAAGCGGTAACATGTGGCTCGATGTTAATAGCGCCATTCAAATTGAACCAGAGGATGGCATGAACGTAATTACAACCCTTGATGTTACCCTGCAGGATGTTGCCGAAAAAGCGCTTAGAACCCAGCTGGGTGAGCACGATGCGGTTCATGGTTCGGCCATTCTAATGGAGGTTTCAACAGGTAATATTAAGGCTATTGCCAACCTACGCCGAAACGAAAACGGAACCTATAGCGAAGTCTTTAACTACGCTATAGGCGAAGGTACCGAGCCGGGATCCACCTTTAAACTTGCATCGCTAATTGCACTACTCGAGGATGGACACGTCTCTCTTGAAGACACTATTGATACTGGAAACGGAAGGATAAAGTACTACGATCAGGTAATAAGCGACTCAAAACGGGGTGGTTATGGTAAAATATCGGTAAAAGAAGTATTTGAACTCTCTTCGAACGTTGGCATAACCATGCTGGTTACCGAAAAATATAAAGGCAAGGAGGAAAAGTTTATCGATAGGCTATATGCCATGAACCTGAACCAGCCACTGGGCATACCCCTTAAAGGCGAAGCTATACCCTACATTAAATATCCAACCGATAAACTATGGTCGGGCATTTCACTTCCAATGATGAGCATTGGTTACGAGGTAATACTATCGCCCTTACAGACATTAACACTATACAACGCTGTAGCCAACAACGGGAAAATGGTTAAACCCAAATTTATTCATTCCATTCGCCACCATGGCAGCACCGAACGAAATTTTAAGTCTGAAATAATAAACCCCTCAATATGTTCAAAAAAGACGCTGGCAAAAGTTCGCGAGGCTCTTGAGGGCGTGGTTGAAAATGGTACGGCGCGAAACTTACGTAATGAGAGCTATAAAATCGCCGGAAAAACAGGTACTGCCCAAATTGCACAGGGTGTCTCAGGTTACAAATCGGCCAAAGGGGTTAGCCACCAAGCGTCGTTTGTTGGATACTTCCCGGCTGACAACCCAAAATTTTCATGTATTGTTGTGGTAAACTCGCCATCGCGAAGCGTTTTCTACGGAAACCTTGTGGCTGGCCCTATCTTTAAAGAGATTGCCGACAAGGTTTACGCAACCAATCCCGACTGGTTTCCCGAGGTTAGCAACAAACCTGTTCTGGCTGAATTACCCGAGTCGAAAAGCGGACATAAACCCTCATTAATAAAGGCATTTAAAGAGCTAAACATCCCCATCGTTGATGAATCTCCTGCCCAAATATGGTCAAATACGATCCGAAACGAGCAGTCGGTTGAACTAAACGAAAGAGAAATAGTACCCAACCTAACACCCAACGTTATCGGGATGTCGTTACAGGATGCAATATATCTGCTCGAAAACAGCGGATTAAAGGTAATGGTTATTGGCCGGGGTGCGGTTCGAAGCCAGTCGATACAGCCAGGCGTAAGGGTAAAGAGAGGGCAAAAAATCAAACTAGAAATGACTTTTAGCTAGCCAATGAAAAGACTTAACAACATACTACCCAACGATACCACAACAGAAATAGTTGGCCAAACGGACATCAATATTTCTGGGCTTGCTTTAGATTCAAGAAACGTTGAACGTGGCAATATATTCTTTGCCATTAAAGGAACCCTAGTGGATGGGCATCAGTTTATTGAAAAAGCAATTCAAAAAAGAGCAATCGCCATTGTTTGTGAAAAGATACCAGAAAACACTCTGAAAGATAACGTTACCTTTATAAAGGTAAAAGATTCGGCCGAGGCAATGGGCAAAATTGCCGCCAAATTCTACGGCAATCCCTCAGGTAAGCTTAAACTAGTTGGCATTACCGGCACCAACGGGAAAACCACAACGGCTACTCTACTATACAGGCTAATAAACACGTTAGGAGGCAAAGCTGGTCTTATTTCGACCATACAAAATCAGATTGGCGAAACCGCCATTGCCAGCACACATACAACACCAAACGTCATCGAAATAAACAGCCTACTTAGCGAGATGGTAAATCAAGGGTGTACGCACTGCTTTATGGAGGTGAGCTCGCACGCAACGGATCAAAAAAGGGTTGCAGGACTCGTATTTTCAGGTGCAATTTTCACCAACATTACACATGACCACCTGGACTATCATAAAACGTTTAAAGAGTACATTGAAGCAAAAAAACTACTCTTTGATAACCTTTCGCAAAACGCCTTTGCTCTAACCAATGTAGACGACAGGAATGGCAGGGTGATGGTGCAAAATACGAAAGCAAAAATTAGCACCTACTCGATTAAAAGCATGGCTAGCTACCGCTGCAAAATAGTGGAACAGCACGCACATGGAATGCTGCTCAATATCGATAACATCGAATTATGGTCAAGGCTAATTGGTAATTTCAACGCATATAACCTGCTTGCCGTTTACGCAACAGCATTGCTCCTAAATTTCGATCAGCAGGAGATTTTAACCGCGATAAGCGGTATGGGGCCCGTTAATGGCCGGTTCGAAAACTTTGTTGCTCCCAACGGGGTTATTGCTGTTGTCGATTACGCCCACACTCCCGATGCACTTGAAAATGTTTTATCAACATTAAACAGCATCTTAAATAAAGGTAACCGACTCATTACGGTTGTAGGTGCAGGCGGAAACAGGGATAAAACGAAGCGTCCTATCATGGCACAGGTTGCCCTACAGGGAAGCCATATGGTAATTCTCACCGCCGATAATCCTCGCCACGAAAACCCAGCAGAAATAATAGAGGATATGAAAAAAGGAGTTGAACCCTCGCAGGTAGGCCAAGTGCTTACAATCACCGATAGACGCGAAGCCATCAGAACAGCCTGTCTGCTGGCCTCACCAAACGACGTTGTACTGATAGCTGGAAAAGGACACGAAACCTATCAAGAGGTTAAAGGCGTTAGGCACCATTTTGATGATAAGGAAGAGGTATCGGAAATTTTTAAATCACTGCAAGCATGATATACTATCTGGCACAATGGTTAAGTGAATTCAATATTTCTGGAATGGGGATGTTCCAATACATCTCATTTCGAGCAGGCTTGGCCATTATCTCCTCACTCGTCATCTCGCTGCTTTTTGGCAAGCGGCTGATCAGGCTGTTGCAACGGAAGCAAATTGGCGAAGAGGTAAGAAACCTAGGATTAGAGGGGCAAATAGAAAAAGAAGGAACCCCAACAATGGGTGGAATAATTATACTAATTTCTATCGTTGTTCCCGTGCTTCTTTTTGCCGACTTAAAAAATATCTACATCATCGTAATGCTGGTTACCACCGTGTGGCTTGGCGCAGTTGGTTTTCTTGATGATTATATCAAGGTGTTTCGTAAACATAAAGAGGGACTTTCGGGTAAGCTAAAATTACTGGGGCAAGTAATACTTGGACTTTTTGTTGGGCTAACCATGTATTTAAGCCCAGACATCGTTATTAGAGAAAATATTCAAAGGCATGAAGTGCCTCAGAGAGTAGAGATAACCACCAATACCATAATAGATTCTATACCCAATCGGGCAATTTCACAAAACCAGAAAACAACCAAAACCACCATCCCTTTTTTCAAGAATAATGAGTTCGATTACGAGTACTTAATCCCTTTTAAAGGGCCATGGGCGCAAAAGTTAGCCTGGCTGGTTTTTATTGCTGTGGTAATTTTTGTTGTTGCGGCGGTTTCAAACGGGGCTAACCTAACCGATGGCCTCGACGGACTGGCAACAGGCGTGAGCGCAGTTATGGGTGTAACGCTGGGGGTATTTGCGTACCTGTCGGGTAACGTTATCTATGCCGAGTACCTTAACATAATGTATATCCCCAGCTCGGGCGAACTGGTAATTTTCATGTCGGCATTTATTGGTGCAGCCATCGGTTTTTTATGGTACAACAGCTACCCTGCTCAAGTATTTATGGGCGATACCGGCAGCTTGGCCATTGGCGGCATAATAGCCGTTTTTGCTATTTTGGTGCGCAAAGAGCTGCTAATACCAATACTATGCGGCGTGTTCTTTATCGAAACCCTATCGGTAATGCTGCAGGTTTCATACTTCAAGCACACGAAGCGAAAAACTGGTGTGGGCAAAAGGATCTTCCTGATGGCACCCCTTCATCACCATTATCAAAAAAAGGGATACCCTGAGCCAAAAATTGTTATTCGTTTCTGGATAGTAGCCTTACTACTGGCAATTATTAGCGTGGTAACTCTAAAAATTCGTTAGTATGAAAATTGATAAAAAGAATAACCGGATAGTTGTTTTGGGTGGCGGCGAAAGTGGCGTTGGTGCCGCTGTGCTTGCTTCAAAACAGGGCTTCGAAGTTTTTCTTTCGGATAAGGGAAAAATTAAACCCAGGCATAAGCAACAGCTAGAAAAACTCAACATCCCATGGGAGGATCAAAAGCATACCCCTGAGCTAATACTAAATGCAAGCGAAGTTATTAAGTCGCCCGGAATATCCGAAAAAGTACCTATTGTTCAAGAAATCATTAAAAAAGGCATACCTGTAATTGCTGAAATTGAATTTGCGAGCCGATATACCGATGCTAAAAAAATATGTATCACAGGAAGTAATGGCAAAACAACCACCACAACATTAATATACAACATGCTTAAAAAAGCAGGATTAAATGTGGGGCTAGCAGGTAACGTTGGACAAAGTTTTGCCATGCAGGTGGCCGAAAACAATTACGACTACTACGTTATTGAGCTTAGCAGCTTTCAGCTTGATGGCATGTACTCGTTTAAGGCAGATATTGCCATTTTGCTAAACATTTCGCCCGACCATCTGGACCGTTACGACTATAAAATGGAGAGCTATGTAAAATCAAAATTCAGAATTACTCAAAACCTTTCCGAGGACGAGTTCTTTATATTCTGTTCAGACAACGACATAACCACCGAGCACCTTAAAAATATTGTAGTAAAAGCCAAGATGCTTTCATTCTCACAACATAAAAAGACAGAGCAAACAGCATACCTAATCGATCAGCTTATGTATATAAACTACCAAAATAACGATTTCGACATGTCAATTGAAGAGCTCGCACTAAAGGGCCGACACAATGTTTACAACTCGATGGCTGCAGGAATTACGGGTCAGGTCCTCAATATTCGAAAAGACATTATTCGCGAAAGCCTTACCTCGTTTGAGGGGGTTGAGCACCGGCTCGAGCCCGTTTTTAAGGTTCGGGGCGTGCAGTACATAAACGATTCGAAAGCCACCAATGTAAACTCGGCTTGGTACGCACTTGAGTGTATGACTGCCCCTGTAGTGTGGATTGCTGGAGGACAAGACAAAGGCAACGATTACGCAGAGCTTTTCGACTTGGTAAAAGAAAAGGTAAAAGCAATTATTTGTTTAGGAAAAGATAATACCAAGCTACACGAAACTTTTGCCGAGATGGTGCCCACAATGGTAAATGCAAGCTCTGCCAGTCAAGCCGTAAATTTGGCATACGACCTTGCCGTACCAGGCGACACTGTTTTGCTGTCACCAGCATGTGCCAGCTTCGATATTTTCGAAAATTACGAAGACAGGGGTAAACAGTTTAAAGAAGCAGTAAAAAATCTGTAAACACGTAGCAAACCGATATGGAAAATTTTTTTAGGCGATACTTTAAGGGCGATAGGGTTATATGGTTGGTAGTAGTTTTACTATCAATCGTTTCGCTTTTGGCCGTTTATAGCTCAACCGGGTCGCTTGCATATCGATATCAGGGTGGGAATACCGCTTACTACTTCATAAAGCAATTCGCTTTTCTTGGGGCTGGGCTGGCCGTAATATTCCTTGTGCATCTAGTATCGTACAAAGTATATTCTCCCCTTGCCCCTTTGCTACTTTACATTGCCATTCCGCTGCTGCTAATAACCCTACTATTCGGGACAAGCATAAACCAGGCCTCCAGGTGGCTCGAAATTCCGGGACTTGGAGTTACCGTACAAACATCCGACTTTGCCAAGTTGGCACTCGTTATGTACGTAGCGCGAATGCTATCGCTAAGGCAAAACGACCTAAACGATCTAAAGAAAACATTCCTCCCTATTGTTTTACCCATTACCATTGTTTGCTCGCTTATTATGCCAGCAAACTTTTCTACCGCGGCGCTACTGGCTGCAACCTGCTGGTTGCTAATGTTTATAGGTCGTATAAACCTTAAGCACCTACTTGGCTTTACGGGCCTGGGAGTTCTCGTAATCGGACTATTTATTTTCATCGCACTTAAAACTGATTCCATAAGCCGTGTTCAAACGTGGAAAAATCGTATCGAGAACTACTCATCGGGCGAGCGAAGCGATAACTACCAGGCTCAACAATCAAAAATTGCAATTGCAACAGGCGGCCTAGTGGGTAAAGGCCCCGGAAATAGTACCCAACGAAATCTACTGCCTCACCCCTATTCCGACTTTATATACGCAATAATAATAGAGGAATACGGAATGTTTGGAGGCGTTACTGTACTACTTTTATACCTAATACTACTTTACCGCACTGGGCTTATTGTTAAAAAAGCCCGACGAACCTTCCCCGCACTATTGGCAATGGGGCTAACCCTAATGCTGGTGTTTCAGGCCATGATAAACATGGCGGTAGCGGTAAATCTTATACCCGTAACAGGGCAACCCTTACCCCTTGTGAGCATGGGCGGCACCTCGCTCATTTTCACTAGCGCATCATTCGGAATACTATTAAGCATTAGCAGAAGTCAAAATAAGGAGGAACTATTCGATGGAGAAGAAGCAGCTAAGGGCGATTATTAGCGGCGGTGGAACAGGGGGCCACATATTCCCCGCTATTGCTATTGCCAATGAGCTAAAACAGATTGAGCCCAATACCGAAATCCTATTTGTAGGTGCTGAGGGACGCATGGAGATGGAAAAAGTTCCAGCGGCTGGCTACCAAATAAAGGGATTACCGGTGGTGGGTTTTCAACGCAAGATCTCGGCTAAAAACCTAGCATTTCCATTTAAGCTAATGCAAAGCATGAACATGGCAAGGAGGATTGTAAAAAACTTTAAACCCGATGTGGCTATTGGCGTTGGTGGCTATGCTAGCGGTCCCGTACTTAAGGTTGCTCAACAAATGAAAATCCCTACGCTTATACAGGAACAAAACTCGCACGCAGGGGTTACCAATAAGCTGTTGGCAAAAAAAGCCAATGCCATTTGCGTTGCGTACGAAAATATGGAACAGTATTTTCCTGCAGAAAAAATAACCATAACCGGAAACCCAATACGACAAGGATTAAATAACATTACACCAAAATCGGATGAGGCAAAGGAGTTTTTCAACATTCAAAACACAGGCAAGGTGATACTTGTTGTAGGCGGAAGTTTAGGGGCCAAATCGATAAATCATAGCCTGTTAAACAATATTGAACAGATTACAAATCAGAAAGATGTAACCTTAATTTGGCAAACCGGCAAATTTTATTTTGACGAAATAACAGAAAGCCTAAAAGATAAAAAAACGGATAACGTTAGGGTGCTCGATTTTATTAGCCGCATGGATTTAGCCTACTCAATTGCCGATTTGGTAATATCAAGAGCAGGTGCCTGCACCATATCGGAGCTATGCTTAGTGGGCAAACCTACCATATTGGTGCCCTCGCCAAACGTGGCCGAAGACCACCAAACCATGAATGCCAAAGCGTTGGCACAAAAAGATGCGGCCATAATGGTAAAAGACGCCGATGCGCAGAACTCGCTTGTTAGCACTGCCATAAATACCATACAAAACGATAACAAGCTAGCCGTTTTAGCAAAAAACATAGGCAACATGGCGCTACCAGATGCTGCTAATAGTATTGCTAAAATAGTTTTAAATCTTACAAAAAAGTAAACAGAAGAATACAGTAGTATTTTATAAACAATATGAACACGCTCACTAAGAACATAAAACAGGTTTACCTAATTGGCATTGGGGGCATTGGCATGAGTGCCCTTGCACGGTATTATGCCAATATAAAATTAACTGTTGCTGGTTACGACCTAACCCCGTCGAGCCTCACAAAGAAGTTAGTAAGCGAGGGTATTGCTGTGCAATTTGACGACAACACCAACATTATACCAACACCCTTTATAAATACTCCACAGCAAACCCTTGTTGTATACACCCCTGCAATACCTACAACCAATAACCTACTTCAATATTTCAGAAACAATAGCTATAGAGTACTAAAAAGAGCCGAAGCGCTCGGGCTAATTTCCGAAGATTACCAAACTGCAGCCGTTGCGGGCACCCATGGAAAAACAAGCACATCTACCCTGTTGGCTCATATCCTAAACCAAACTAGCGAGGGCTGTAACGCATTTGTGGGAGGCATATCTAAAAACTTTGCAAGCAACGTGCTGTTAAATAGCAATAGCAACCGTTTGGTTGTTGAAGCCGATGAGTACGATCGTAGCTTCCTAAATCTTAAGCCCAATGTGGCGATTATTACCTCAATCGATGCTGACCATCTCGACATTTACAATACGCATAATGAGGTTAAAAGGGCCTTTTCCTCATTCATTTCAAATATTAAAAACGGGGGTAATCTGATAATCAAAAGCGATATCAAAAGTATTGCAGATGGTTGCCAAAACATAAAGGTATACACCTACTCGATAGATGAAAAGGCCGACTTTTACCCAAGCGAGCTAACGAACAAGAACGGGATTTACACGTTTAATTTAGCTACTCCGTTCGGAGTAATTAAAAACTTAACGCTTGGGGTACCTGGCAAGTTCAACGTCGAAAATTCGATTGCAGCCTCGGCTGCCGCTGTGCTTTGGGGTATCAACGAGCAAAACCTTAAAGAGGGGCTTAGCTCGTTTAAAGGTATTTCTAGACGATTCGACTTACAGCATCAAGGAAAATCAATTTTTATTGATGATTATGCACATCATCCAACCGAGATAAAAGCGGCAATTGCATCGCTAAAAGAGATGTTCCCCAAAAGGCGAATAGCTGGAGTTTTTCAACCACACCTGTACTCACGTACCCGCGATTTCGCTGCTGACTTTGCCAAAAGCCTTAGTCTACTCGACGAGCTAATTTTGCTAGATATCTATCCGGCACGCGAGCAACCAATTCCGGGTGTAACATCTAAAATTATATTCGATAAGGTACAATGCAAGAGCAAAAAGTTTTGCAGTACCCACGAACTAATAGATGTACTAAATGACACAGAAATTGATATTTTAATCACAATGGGTGCTGGAAATATTGACCGAGAAGTACCCAAAATTGTAGAACTACTAAAACAGAAAGAACAATAAAATGAAGGCTTGGAAATCGGCATTATGGAACTTAACTAAGTGGCTGCTAGTAGCTGCCTATCTGATTACGTCCCTAAACTTTGTGGGAAAACGTTCAGATCAGGTTACCTGCTCGTCAATTAGTATAAACATTGCCGACAGCCTAGACAATGCATTTATCACAACAGAAGAGGTACTCAAAAAAATTGAACGCGAACATGCTAATTTAATTGGGATACCCATATCGATGATAAATACCCATGCCATTGAGCAGCAAATTACAACCATGCAAGGCGTAAAAAGAGCCGAAGCATATAAAACTAATAACGGGGTGCTAAGCATAGATATAGAACAGCGGAAACCTGTTATGCGCATCATTAACCGGTACGGTAAAAGCTACTATATCGATATCGAGGGGCGAATTTTACCCCTATCAAACAGCTTCACATCACACGTTCTGGTAATAAATGGCAATATAACCGAGCCATTTGAAATTAAACCCGATATCAATATAATGAGCTGGGGAAAACAACCAACAGAGGATGAGCCCTTTATATGTCAACTTTACACATTCGCAAAGTTCGTAACAAGCCACCCTTTTTGGAACGCCCAGATAACACAAGTTTATGTTAACAATGAACAGAATATTGAATTAATACCCAGAGTAGGCCCCCACACAATAATTTTTGGCGATTTGGCCAACTACGAAAAAAAGCTCGCAAAGCTAAAACTGTTTTACCAAAGCGCTCTTCCGGAGGAGGGGTGGAACAAATACACACAAATAAATCTTAGGTATAGTAATCAAGTTGTATGTACTAAACGATAATATTATGACACAGCAAAACGAGTATCTAGCATCAATCGACCTTGGAACGACTAAGGTTGTAACCACTATTGGAAAGAAGAACCCTAACGGAAAGCTACAGATTGTAGCACACAGCAAAACGGCATCAACAGGTATAAAACGTGGTGTTATTTTAAATATCGAAGAAACGATTAGCGCAATACAACGCACGGTTGAAGATGTACAGATGAAATCGGGAATTGTTTTCGACGATGTTTTTGTTGGGATTGCCGGACAGCATATTCGGAGCTTAAAAAACCGTGGCAGCATAAACCTTAAACCCAATCAGGACTTTATAACCATTGAGAATGTTAACGAGATGGTTGATGACATGTACAAGATTCCAACCGAAATTGGGGAGGAGATTTTACATGTGCTACCACAGAATTTTATTGTCGATAACGAGGGGGGCATAAAAAACCCCGTTGGCATGTCGGGACAACGACTCGAAGCCAATTTTAATATTGTTATTGGGCAAACGGGGTCGGCAAAAAACATTGAGAAATGTGTTAATCGGGTCGATTTAACTGTAAACGAGCTGATACTTGAGCCCCTTGCATCGGCCGAGGCCGTTCTTACCGAAGATGAGAAGGAGGCTGGAGTAGTACTAGTTGATATAGGTGGCGGTACAACCGACATCGCCATATTTTACGATGGCATTGTGCGCCACACAGCCGTTATCCCATTTGGGGGGAATGTTATAACCAACGACATCAAGGAGGGTTGCTCCATTTTACAAAGACAAGCCGAACAGCTTAAGGTGCAATTTGGCTCTGCTCTAGGTGATATTGCCCCAGAAGATAAAATTGTTACAATCCCTGGCATAAGCGGACGGGAGCCTAAAGAAATTTCATTTAAAAGTCTAGCCTACATCATCCAAAGCCGAATGGAAGAGATTATAGACTACGCTACATTCGAAATAGAAAACTCGGGCTACGCCGAAAAACTTAGCGCAGGCATAGTGCTTACCGGTGGGGGGTCACTACTTAATCACCTTTCACAGCTGGTTAAATTCAAAACGGGCTACGATGTTCGAATTGGCTACCCCAACGAGCATCTTACAGCCGATGTTAATGAGGATATAAATTCACCTGCTTTTTCCACCTCAATTGGGCTGATTTTAAAAGGATTTGAACAGCTCGAAACCTACAAAAGGCTCAGTAACGACACCCAAAAAGAGAACCAAACAGGAGGCAAAAAAAAGGTAGAATCTAAAGATGTAAGGAGAAGCACGATAATAGATAAATTCAAGAATAAAATTACAGAGTTTTTCGAAGAGAATGATACGGCTATGTAAAGCAAGCCGACCAAACGACTAGAAACCTGAAAAAAACATTGCCATGAACGAAGAGCTAATACCATTCGATTTACCAACCTACAAAAAATCAATTATTAAAGTAATTGGAGTAGGAGGTGGAGGAAACAATGCCATAAACCACATGTTTAAACAGGGCATTAAGGACGTTGATTTTATTGTTTGTAATACCGATGGACAAGCCCTTGAGAACAGCCCAGTACAAAATAAAATACAGCTAGGCGCATCACTAACCGAGGGACGTGGCGCCGGAAATAAACCAGAAGTTGGACAACAAGCAGCCATTGAGAATATTCAGGACGTAATAGACATGCTATCCGATGGCACTAAAATGGTGTTTGTTACTGCTGGTATGGGAGGTGGAACTGGGACAGGAGCAACACCAGTTATCGCAAAAGCTGCAAAGGAGCTAGGACTACTAACGGTTGGCATTGTAACAATTCCATTCCGAAACGAGGGAAAAAGGCGTATAGCTCAGGCTATGGAAGGAATTGAAGAACTCGAAAAGCATGTGGACTCCCTACTAGTTATCAACAACGAAAAAATTCGCGAGATATATGGCGACCTAAGGTTATCCGAAGCATTCTCGAGAGCCGACAATGTGCTAGCCACTGCGGCAAAAGGAATTGCTGAAATTATAACCGTTCACGGTTTTATTAACGTTGACTTTGCTGATGTTGAAACTGTTATGACCAATAGCGGCGTGGCCATTATGGGATCGGCCACGGCATCGGGCGAAAACCGAGCGGTAAATGCCATTGAGGAAGCCCTATCATCGCCGCTACTGAACAATAACGACATATCGGGAGCGCAAAACATTCTGCTTAACATAACCTCGGGCAACAACGAGGTTACCATGGACGAAATTGGTCAGATTACCGACTATATCCAGAACGCTGCGGGCGACGATGCCGATTTGATTTGGGGTAACGGAACCGACAAAAAATTAGACGAAGAGCTGAACGTAACGGTTATTGCAACTGGCTTTGGTTCCAACAGCATACCAGAGCTGTATACCCGCAAAAAAAAGGTCGATATCATTCCGCTTGATGGAGAGACATCAACCAATAGAGAGGTAAAACAGCCCCTAATCGAGGTAAAACAAAAGCCGGCAGCCCCACCCAAAAAAGAGAAAAGCAATTCAAATAAGTTCCAAAGGGTAATTGAATTCGATCCGATAAACGAGAATAAGTTTTTTGATTTGAGCCACAAAACAGACGAAGACGAGCTCGACTTTCAGGTTTCAACCGCAAGCCGAACAACAAAAAAAGATCCAGCTAAGGAGGAACACGTGAGCCGGTCAAAATCTACACCAGTCCCAAGCAAAGAAAAGTTCGACGAAATTGAAAAAGTACCAGCATATAAGCGTAAAAACATAAAAATTGACGATTCTGAAATTTCAAAGAAACCTAACGTGTCGAGATTCACACTAAACCAAGAGGATGGCGATATCTTCCTTCGAAACGATAACGCTTATCTGCACGACAACGTGGATTAGCCGTAAGGCTTTAGTCGCTATCAGAGGCAGCAATTATTTGGATGAATAATTGGGATTAAGCTATTTCCTCACATTTTAATGAGGTAACTGCCCACAACGTTCTACACCATAAAAACCATAGTAAAAAAGTGGCAAATGCTACCCGCCAGAACAAACAGATGAAAAACACCATGACCAAAGGCTATATCGCGCCTTATGTAGAAGAAAATACCTGCCGAGTAGGCGAACACTCCACACAGAAGAAAAACAAGCGAAACGGTCGGTAAATTGCGCACAATGGGGCCAATTGCCATTAGAAACATAAACCCCATTGCCGCATAAAGAGCTGTTGAAAGAACTCGTAATTTTTGCGTATAAAACCACTTTTTAAAAGCAATCCCTGCTAAGGCTAAACCCCATATAATGCCGAATAGCGTCCAACCCAAAGGCCCCCTAATTGCCACTAGCGTTAATGGTGTGTAGGTGGCAGCAATTAAAACGTATATGGCTGAATGATCAAAAGTGTTTAAATGGTACTTACGACGCGGATTTTTAGCTCCGTGAAATAGTGTCGATGCAATGTATAACGTTATCATCCCTGCACCAAAAATGCTAAAGCTTACAATATGCCATACATCACCATGTAGCACGGCACGGGTTACAATAATAGCGGTACACGCAATAGCGATAAGGACACCCACACCATGCGATACGCTATTAAATATCTCCTCATGTTTTTTAAGGTTGCTGCTTTTTTGCCTCATTGTTAAAAATAGGTTTAAATAGAAATTACCAGCGTTTCACCCCCCCCAGCAACGCTACCGCACGATTGTATCGTGTGGTATTTGCAATACAGCTGCTTAACTATCAAATCACTACTACACGATTGACTTTGCCGAACTCGCCAAAGAACAACTCGGTTGTATCGTATCGTCGCACCGCTACCGCACGATTGTATCGTGTGGTATTTGTAAGTTATTGCCACACGATGCAATCGTGCGGCAGCAATCGTTCAGCAGCGTAGATTTAAAAAAACTGAGAAGGCGTTTGCACACACCTTCCCAGCTATAATTTATATTACTCGAGAAGGTTATATTCCCACAATGGTAAAGTCAACCCTTCGGTTTTTCGCCCTACCCTCGGCCGTTCGGTTACTAGCCTTAGGCTTGGTAAACCAATAACCTTTTGAAACAATCCTCTCGGGAGGTAAACCCTGCTGAATACCATACTCGGCAACCGCACGAGCCCTCGCCTCGGATAATCGTTTATTTACCGATACCGATCCAGTATTATCCGTATGCCCACCAATCTCAACCCGAACATTTGGGTACTCGTTAAGGAACTGAACCAAGGCTGCCAATGATCTATACGACTGGGGTTTAAGCTCATTACGACCTGTCTCAAAGTAAATATGTTCAATATCAATTGACTGCCCAACCTCAATGGGTGTTACGTAGAAATTACGAACAATTTTTGTCATTGGGGTTGCTTCAGTTAAATCAACCGGTTCAAACTTGTTATAGAAATTGTATACGTTAGGCGTTAAATCGTAATTAAAACCAACGGGGAGTTTTAATGTGTACGTAGCGTTCTTACTGTCATAAACAAAAGCGGGTGTCTCAACACCATTTACCCTCATCGTAACATGGTACCCCTCCTCAAGCATCTTACCTGTTTTAGTATTAATTACCTTTCCATTAAGCGTAACCATATTCGCATCGGCACGTTCGGCAAATAGATTTTGGGGCACTTCGGCAAAACGTGTGTACGAAGTTAAATCAATCTGATTGTCAATGGTTCTATAATTCTCCGCCTTAACACCCACCACATGATTTTGACCATAGGGCAATCGTAATTCAAAATCGGCTGTAACAGGATCTATCAGAACGGTATCGACCTCCTGGCCATTAATAATAAGGGTGGGGTTCGATTGCGCTGTTACTGGAGTTAACGAGTTATTATCGAGCACCTTGCCCTTTATCAACACCCATGGGTGTGGCGTAACCTTAACCAAAATATCCTTCTCAACATACTGAGTTTGGGTACTCACATCCACCACCTCAACCGACGAGGTAAAGTTGTTTACACTAGCCGAAAAGGCATACTTGCTGCCCAAGGGGAGCAGCGCTTGGAATGCGCTAGAGAACTTATCGTAAACTATCGAGTCGGATGGTAAACCATTAATTTCGATCGTTGCTCCATAGCTACCCGACAGCACCTCGTTGGTATGGGTATCAACAATTTTTCCCTTAACCTGAACAAATGGTATAGACGAGAAGTAAATATTCTGCTTCGATTCGGTGTACTCCCTAACATTACGCAAATCGATATCAAACGAAATACCATTCCATTTTTCCATAGCTGGTTGAATTGTGTAATAATCACCCAGCGGAAGCAACGCTTCGTAGGATGCCGAAGTTTTATCAAGGCTAAACCCCTCAAAATCTTCGCCATTTACAAGTACAGAATAGGTAGTATCCTCTATCATTAAGGTCTGATCGGCCTGATTTAAAACCAAACCAGAAAGCTTTAGGTATGGATTTTCTTCAAAGAACTTAACCCTAAAAATATCCGACTTCCCAAACGAGTTGGTTGTTGAAGCATAGTATCCCCAACTTTCAGTAGCATTCATTGTAAAGTGGGAATCCCAATTTGGGGTATTTATGGTATCGGTAACAATTTGGGGCGCACCCCATTCCCTAAAATCGGGGGCAGGGTTGTCGGCATAGTATATATTATTGCCTCCTCTCCCCCTGCTATAGTCACCCGAAAAGTACAACCGGCTTTTATCAGCTGTAAGGTACGGAGACTCTATGGTTCGAGGATTCATAGCATTTCCTTTGCCTCCATGAACAGCTTTAGGAGGTAAATACACATTATCCTTCTTCCTTTTCGATACGTATAAAGATAGGCGTTGGCTATTAGGATGTGCTGAGAAAGTTATAAAAATGTACTCCCTATCGGGGGTCATATAGGCAGAAACTGTTTTACCCTTATTAATTCGCTTAAAGCGCTTCACCTTAACTGGTTCGGGAACACTCCAGCTGCCGTTATCAAGCTTCTTAATAATTGAAAAACCTCTGGTAACCCATAGGGTGCCTCGCCTATTAAACCGACCAAGTAGTAAATATGATTGCCCATCACCCAGCGCCGATAGGATGGCATTATGCTGTCCAATATTCACCGTGTTTGGCAAACGCTCAGCCACTCCCCAAGTGCCATCGGTTTGAAGTGAAGAGAACCATATATCCTGACTATCGCTATCGCCAAATCGGTTGCTCGGGTGGTTAGCTCTGCTAAAGAAAAGAGTACTTCCATCTCTCGAAAGCACGGGGTTAATCTCTGCATACTCACTGTTTACATTTTCCCCAAGGTTTTGGGGCTCAAACGATGTTTGTCCACTTACATGGATTATAGCATGCAAAAGAACAGCAACCATTGTTATTCTTAAAAAAATCTTATTCATAGGAACTTGCTTCAATATTATTTCTCATTTTAAGCGTTTACTTGTAGGGTAAACCTTGCGGTTTTTTAACCCATCCAATCACGATATTTAGTCCCACCCTAACATTCATATTGGTAAAGGTTAGTGGGTCAACAAGAGGAGAATAAAGGTTGTCCGCTACAACATATAGCTGGAATGGGCCAGGTTTAACAAGGAGACCGAAGCCAATATTAGAAATGGTTCGTTGATTCATTGAGGCCGATAGCGCTATATTTAACATACGCCCTAAACCTTGGTTAAAGCCTAACGTAAAAGCTGGATAAAACCCTCGATTAACCACCCCATAAAAACTGGCATTAACTTGGGTACGCTGAGCTAACTGGTATGTTGCCGAAAGATAAAGCTTGGTATGCAACCAGGTTGCATAGCTAACCTGATGCCCCTCTTCGGCTGCAAAATTACTTGCGAAACCATCGACCAACGATTGGACAGAAAATTCGTCACCATTTAACATATCTCCCAACGCATCAACCCCCTTAAAATCCGACTCCCCTCTAGCACTATACTGCTTGGTACTATCGCTCCATGAAATAAAGCCCAAGTCGCTAAATGCGAAAGAGAAAGTAAATCGCGAATCGTACTTATACGAAGCACCCGCGCTAAGCGCAAAGCCAGGGTTTCTGAAACGACTTAAATAGTTTGCTGTATAGTTTGTCTTCATAAACTCTTTGAAGTCTGAAAAACTGCTAATATCTGTTTCATCAAAAACCCCAAACTGGCTAAAATTGATATTGGCCAACGAATCGCCAGGCAAACCCGAGGTCCTCAAAACGGCATCGGCATCAGTGGTCATCGAGTACATATCATCAGTTATTGTAACGCTAAGGTTATTGGGCTTAAGGTAAACATTGGTTAAACCGTGCAATAAGCTTGCC
>Ga0265295_1003561_pt1 | contig 22470 bp, 19 predicted proteins | sample Munlansysbiofilm_FD_192503 | JGI IMG/M metagenome (GOLD analysis project Ga0265295, IMG submission 192503) | Leachate microbial communities from a municipal landfill in Southern Ontario, Canada - Methane capture system biofilm | ecosystem: Engineered > Solid waste > Landfill > Unclassified ...
CGATCTCGGTCTCCGGTTCCTACGGCGCAGTTCCCCCTGCCGGCACCCAGGCAGGTAACTACCGGATTCTGTATGATTCTGCCAAGGTTGGCTTCTCCGAAGACGCACCGATCGCCCGCGCTAGCGGCTCTAACGGCGCATCCGTTCAGTACGGTGCCGGGATGTCCGGCTGGTGTGCCAACTGCCACAGCTCTTTTTACTCCAACTCCGCCAGCAGCGGGATGCACCCGACTGACGTCGCGGTCCAGGGAACCTACAACAGCTATGTCGCAACCGGTAACTTCACCGGCGATCGTGCGACCGCTTACGACCCATTGGTCCCGATCGAGCGTGGCAATGTCACTGCATCCAGCGACCTGCCCGATCCAACCGACCAGGCAACTGCAGGCGTTGGCTCCAATGGGAACGAGAGGGTCATGTGCCTCAGCTGCCACCGCGCCCACGGTTCTGCGTTCAGCAGCGCGCTGCGCGGCGACATGAGCGAAGCCTTCCTGGCTGAAACCTGGATTTCTTTAGGCTCCAACGTCCCGGCCACTGCAGCTCCTTATTACAAGCATGGCACGAAAATCGACGTTGCTGATGCCGGTACCGGCAATCCATTCACCGACGGTTACGGTGAATTCCAGCGCTCCCTGTGCAACAAGTGTCACGTACAGGATTAAGCAGGATGCACAGGTTCAGGTGGTCTGCTTTAGCCTGATCCTTAGATAAAAGAGGCCGACAGCGTTTTCGCTGTCGGCCTTGCCCTGTTGTGGAGATCAGCTTCAGCTTTAGTGCAATTAAAGCCACGTCAAATGACCGTGGATATCTGAGTGAACTAAGTATATAAAAGGGTGTGGCCAAAAACTCAGGGTGTGAGCAAAAACTCTTTTTTAATGTTCTGGGAGAAGGGCCTGCTTCAAGGAGCAACGGTTCTGCAAAAAAACTTTGCCACGTTGCTTGCTCATTCGTGTTGCATACAGGTAAGGTTGCAAGCCAAACAGAAGATGCCCCTACCACTGGCTTGACCCCTTCTCCTTGCGGTTTTCATCCAGGAGCATTATGACAAGACATTCGATGCGAAAGAGCGCTGTCTGGCTGGTTTTCCTTATCAGTTTAACCTCACCTGCTTTTGGTTCCTTCCACTCCGGTGGTGTCGGTTCTTGCGGCGGCTGCCATGTTAGTCATGGCTCCGGCGGCGCCATCTCTGGTGCGCTACGCGCATCCGATGCCAGCTCAATCTGCCTGAACTGCCATACCGGCGCAGGCACCACTTCAATATCTTCGGTCCTCAGTTTCGACGGCTCTGCGTTGACCCCCGGAGGAGACTTTTACTGGATGACCAAATCTTTTGTCTGGACCGGTGGCTCCAGTCCGGCTGCCATGCACGGACATAATGTCGTCGCCCGAGATTTTGGGCTTGTGCCCGATCCGGTCAGGGTGCAAAGTCCGGGAGGAAATTACCCCGCGGCACGTCTGAGCTGTATCAGTTGTCATGATCCGCACGGGCGCAGTGGCGGCGGAACACGTGCGGGGGCAGCGGCTGTTTCGGTCTCCGGTTCCTATGGGGCTGAACCGGGCGCTGGGAGCAGAAGCGGCAACTACCGTTTGTTAGGAGGGGCTGGCTACGAAGTCAATGGATTCGTCTTCAGCAACCCTGCACCGATTGCACGCCAGAATGCGGCACAGCCGTTTACCGAGAGCGATGACTCCCATGTCGATTACGGCACCGGCATGAGTGAATGGTGTGCAAACTGTCATGCTCAAATCCTGAATGGCAGACATCAAGTTGGCGGCCAGGGCTTTGAACATCCGGTGGGAGGTAACGATCCCCTCAGTTCGGCAATTATTGCCAATTATAACAGCTACCTTAAAACCGGCGACTTGAGTGGCACCGCGGCCACGGCTTATCTGCAGTTCGTTCCCTTTGAGAGGGGAGTCTCATCACCGGCCTTTCTCGATCCGAACAATACTTCCGGCCCGGACAGCAGCTCCAGGATCAGTTGCCTGACCTGCCATCGCGCCCATGCCTCTGCGTTTCGTAACGCGGGGCGCTGGGATTTCGATGCCGCCCTCCTGATAAATTCGCATCCTTCCTTGGGAGATAGCGGCGTGAGCGGCAGCGACGTCACCAACAGCTATTACGGGCGCAATATCGCCAGTGACTTTGGCATGACGCAGGGCCAGTTCTGTGAAAAATGTCATGGCGGCGCCACCCCCTGAACATTTGGATGGTTGTGGAAATTCAACCGTAAGGTTTTGATTTATGGGTTTGAATCGATATAGCAAATTTGCGTTTTTGGGCCTGATCTTCCTCCTTCTCTGTTCCTGCGCGCTGACCTCGATGCCGCAGGCAACCTTCGTAGATCCGAACGCAACCCTGCATCTCTACCTGCAGCCGATGCCGCAGGAAGCGCATAAGCTAAGCTTGACGCTTGCCAGTTTGAACGCGCGAACGCTTGACGGTCGAGACATCCCGCTGCTGGATGGAGAGTTGGTGCTCAACCCCGCAGAAAGTGTCGGGCGTCAAATCAAACTGTTGCAGAAAAAACTGCCGGTCGGGGAATATATCGGCCTGAGCATTGAACTGGCGGCAGCAACCCTGGAAACGGAAGAAGGCCCGGTCGATTTGTTGATCGAGAAACCTTCCCAGTTAATTGAACAGGATTTTTTGATCGAACCTTCTCAGGCTCAGACCCTGTTTCTCAGCCTGAATCCGGATCGACTGGTCACCGACGGATACATGCTGAGCGCACGTTTTTCTGTGTGGAAAGCGCAGATGCCGCTGCCAGGCCTTAAGGGGGTCGTCAGTCAGCCGCTCAATGGCACCCTGACGCTCTTCGAGAAAAAAACGCCCATGATTTTCTCCGTGATTGCGGTCGGGCGTGGACCTGCAGGGATGGCCCTCGATCAGAGACGCCGCTTGGTTTACCTGGCGCTGACCGAAGAAAACGCCATCACTGTGCTCGACTTGGTTCGCGATAAAGTCCAGCGCAAAATCCGTTTGCATACCGCGGCCCGGCCGACGGAGCTGGCCCTCTCCGCTGATGGTGCAGTCTTACTCTCTGTCAACACGGGGACGAACAGTGTCAGTATCCTCGAGACCGATTCGTTGATGGAGCGCCGCAGACTCTATTTTTCATCCACCCCGGCTAAGGTTTTTACTGGAGTTGACAAGCGGTGGGCCTATGTCACCCTGCCGGATGCAAATGCCCTGGCCCTGATCAATCTGGACCGGGCCGCAGTCACTGCCACGATCAACCTGCCGGAGACGGTGCTGGATGGTGCGACAGATATGACCGGCCGGGAGATCTACCTGTTGACGGCGAACTCCGCCACCCTGCTGGTGGTCGATGCCGCACGGTTGCAGGAGACCGGGCGTGTGTATATCGGTTATGGTGCGCGCGCCCTGACGGTTGATCGCAGCGGGCTGGTTTATGTTGGCATGAAGACGGGCGAGGTTGCTGTCGTCGATCCGCAGGCCGGTTTCCCGATCGATAGTTTCAGGGTGGGGAGGGAGGTTGTCGACCTTGCCATAGACCGAGAGGAGAACACGCTGTTCGTGGTGACGGATAATGAACCTCTGCTGGAAAAATTCGATCTGGTCAGTAAACGGAAAATGGCGACTCTTGAGCTTGGCGCGCGCAGTTTTGCCGTCAATGTTATGGGTGAACGGTGATCAATGTTCTGCAACCCGCTCCTGCGCATGTTACTTTGTCTGGTACTCCTGTCTTATTGGCTGGTCGTCGATCTGTGGGCCGATGACATTCGCCTCTATGGTGAGTTGAGCTACAGCGGGACGGAGGTCAAAAGCACAGATCGACAGACCGGGGAGAAGAGCAAAACTGATTCAGAGCGGTATAAGCAGAATTACCGTCTGGATCTCAGCAAGAACCTTTTCCCGAACCTGACCCTCGATGGTGGGGCGCAAGTGGAAACTGCCCGGCAGTTCAATGATCTGGATGGAGATGAGAGCGATACGAAGACAACCACGGTCGCGCCATATATTGACGCGGAATTACGCACGGCCCTCTATGCCCTGAGCGCGGGATACCGGGAGAGATACGAAAAAGGACAGGGGTCCGATATCGATACGAAACGCGACTATAGCGATACTTATACCTTGCGTGCGGAGTGGCGTCCGGTTGAGTTGCCCCGTTTCTTTTTAAGCTACTTGAATACGGAACGCCATGATGAGCCGTTCACGCGCAGGAATGAAAACACCATCCTGCAACTCAACAGCCGTTACGAATACAAGGATTATGCCTTTCAGTACAACTATTTGCGGACCGAAGACGATATTGAAAATGTGGGGGAAGAAAGTCAAGGTTCAGTGCTTAATAACCATCTTGGTGCGATTCGCTTTTCGCGGGGCTACCTGGGTGGCAGAGTGACGGTGAATGCTAACTTAAGAGCCGAATACACCGATCAGACATTCTCCGGTGGCGGAGCCCGTGATTTTGCGGTTTTCCCAACGGGGAACATCTTTTACACCCCTGACGCCAATCTGGATCCGATCATGAACGACGAAGACAGCTACGTCGACTTCATCAACGCTGAACTCGATCTCAGCGGTTCAGATGTGATCAACATCGGACTTGATTTCGGCGAGAGGGTCGAAGTTGACATGCTGCAGCTTGCCCTGGACGGCGAGCTGGATGTGAACTCCAATATTGATGATCCGTTCAACTGGTCGGTGTATGTCAGCAACGATCAGCAGTTCTGGGTCTCGAGGGGGATCACTGCTGTCGAGTATCTCAGGGAAGAGGGGCACCTGGAGATAAGATTCAGCCCAGCGGCAGATAATGAGTACGTCATGTTGGTTTACAACCCTCCGATTAACCCCAACCAGGGGCAGGCGGTTGGAATCTTGTCACTGCGGGGCTTTGTGACCCGCGTCCTTGACGATGGCTCCGAGTTGACGACCCATTCCCACAACGGCCAGCTGTCTGTTGGTTGGAAAGTGACAGAGAAGACCAGGCTTCTTTATGATATGAATTTTCAAGAGAGAAAAAGCAGCTTGTTCGACGATCAGCGGGTTAACCTGACGAATGGGGTGACGGTTCTGCATGAGATCAACGAGGTGTTTGACACGTCCGGTCGGATCGCGGTCAACGAGATCTGGAATCAAGGTAAACTTGATACTACGAATTACAATTACAGCGCCAAGCTGAATGCCCGCTACCTGGAAACCTTGAATCAGGCCCTCATTTTCAGTGGGAGCTTGAATAAGGACGCGGATGAGGGGGACAGTGCCTCAAACTCATTGCTGCTGCATACCAACGCGAAACTGTATGAGGGCTGGGATGTTTCCTTTGACCAGGGTTACACCCAGGAGAGCCAGGATGTCGGCAATGATAGCTCCAAGTTTTTCGTGCGGGTCAGGAACAGTCTCGTGCCGCATCGACGCTTCAATCTGATTGCCGATTATTCGATTACCTGGGAAAAAGAGGACGGATCTGACAGGTATCGAAATGAATCCGGCCAGTTACGCGCTTTGTGGATTCCGACCGACACCTTGAGCTTGAGTGGCGAGGTGCAATTGCGCGTCACCGAAGAGTCGACCGACGTGTTTTGGGAGTACGGTATCAGTTGGTTGCCCTTAAGAGATGGCACCCTGCAATGCAGCCTGAGTTACTCTGTAAAAGAAGATGCTGCCGGGAATCAAACGCGTAGCTTTTCTCCGGATATAAGTTGGGACATCACCGAATATGCGAATCTGAGTGTGCGGTACTCGCAAGGGAGCGATGAAACGAATTCTGAAGAAAATAAATTTAAAACCATCCTGGCAAGTTTGAAGTTTTACTATGATTGATATCATTACAAGCTCGTTCGGACCTCGAGAATAAAGATTAAGGGGAAACTATGATGAAGATGGTACAGAAACGGCTCTGGATCATTCTCTTATGCCACACTTTGCTCAGCAGCGGTTGTGCCTCGACGGGGGACAGTAACACTTATAAAAATGCGCTGATGAACTTTGGTTCTGTCCAGAGTGTGGCGGTCCTGCCTTTCAAGAATCTGACCACAGACAATGATGCGGCGGAGCGGACCCGCGACACTTTTATGGGAATGCTGCTCGCCACCGAGGCGATGTATGTGGTTCCACCGGGTGAGGTGGAAAGAGGGATCGAACGTGCCGGACTTCGCGATCCGACCAAACCGACGACCGAAAAGGTCAAAACCCTTGGCCAGATCCTCCAAGTGGAGGCGATTATCACTGGAGTGTTGCGCGAATATGGCGTAGTCCGCTCCGGACAGACTCAGGCGAACCTGATCTCTGTGAGTGTCCAGATGTTGGAGGCCGAAACCGGCAATGTCGTCTGGTCTGCCGATTCAACCAAAGGGGGTATCGGTATCGGCGATCGTCTTCTTGGTGGTGGCGGGGCGCCAATGAATCAGGTCACCAAAGAGGCAATAAATGACTTGCTTGACCAGCTTTTCGAATAACTTAATTGCCCTGCTTCTGCTATGTTGTGCTTGCGTCCTGAGCTCTTGCAGCGGCCTTGGTTTAACGAAACCGCAAATTCTCTCCCTGCAGACCGAAAAAGACTCACCGCAGGCAGCCTTCAGCGGCGATATTGTGTGGCAGGCACAGGTTGCCGGTGGCACGGCACCGCTCACCTATGAATTCAGCGTAATGACAGACAAACAGGAGTCGGTTGTGCAGAAGGGCCCGGAAAATCACTGGCGCTGGCGCCCGCGCAATCCTGGAAAGTTCCGGATCAGGGTAAGGGTCGAAGACGCGAAGGGGTACAAGGCGGCCAGTGACTGGATCTATTTCCGGATAGGTCCGGCGCTTGATCACAACAGCCGCATCGCGTTCTTCCCGGTGGAGAACCTTAGCGGGGTGAAAGCTCCCCTGGTGGAGATCGGCAACGAATACAGGGAGTTGCTGAGAACAGCGGGCATGCAACTTCTGAGCGATGAGCGCCTGGAAAATTTCACGTTCCGGCATCGCGTGCGCTATTCCGGGGGGATAGATTCAGAACTGGCTCGGGCATTACGGGAAGAGGAGGGCGTTGATGCCGTAGTCATTACATCCCTTGAATCATTTGACGGGTCCTCTTCGCCCAAGATTGCCTTAACTTCAAGGCTGGTCCTTTGTCATGACACCCCTCAAATTGTCTGGATCGATGGGGTCGGCATCACCGGGGATGATGCTCCGGGCCTGTTGGGTCTAAAGCGGGTGGGGGATATCGAGGTCCTGCAGCGAAAGGCTCTGAGGACCTTGCAGGATTCAATGGAGGATTATCTTGCCGGCGAGCGGCATTACGGCGCGCCGAACCGTGCTGAAATCATGCCGCGAGATTTTTATCTGGCGACAGATTTTATTCCCGGCAGACAATACAGGGTTGCGGTAGTTCCGTTCTTGAACAGATACGCGCGTCGCAATGCCGGTTTTGTGATCCCGCTCCATTTTGTCAGGCTGCTGCACAGACATGCAAACCTGGAGGTTGTCGAGCCGGGGGTGGTGCGCCAGCAGCTGTTGAAATACCGCTTGATCATGCAAGCTGGCCCGTCACTGGCTGTCGCCGATGTCCTGGCCAGTGACTCGACCATCGCCGCTGACCTTATTTTGTCAGGTTATGTTTTCGACTATCAGGACCAGTTCGGCACCCCGAAAATCGATTTCTCCACCCGCCTGTTTTCCGGTTCCAGACGGCAAATCGTGTGGTGGTCAAGAAGCTACGCCAATGGCGATGACGGAGTTTATTTCTACGATTTCGGCCGCTATCGCTCTACCCATGTGATGCTGCAGGAAATGGTTCAGGCGATTGGTGACCTGCTGTTTCCCCAGGAAAACTACCAGCCGCCGTCTGCGGTTGAACCTTCTGGCTTTTCTATACACTAACCAAAAAAGGATTTTAGATGAAACATTTTGCCCCATTATGGACAATCTTTTGTTTCTGGATACTGGTTTCTACTGCGCCGCTTGCTTGTGCAGACGGACCACATGGGAGTGGTCCGGCACCGGAGCTCGGGAGTGACCTCGCGGTCCAACTGCAGATTCCCCTGTTTGACAAAGCCTTTGCCGACCTGCCGGTTGCCAGTCTCGGCTCGACCCCGGTTTTGTTGAAAGAGCTGTGGCCGTCGCTAAAAAACAGCAAAAACTCCAAAGAGTTGTCGAAAAGTTTTAAGCAGGCACTTGAAGCACATATAGCCAAAAACTCCGGCATAACTGGTCCGGTTGAGGTTTACGTCGACACCAATATCGGCGAAAATCAGCTGCTGTCCGTCGATGTCCCCCTGTTTACGGAGTCTTTTTCCAACGTCCCGGTGGCGCTGGTCAACGAGGACCCGATTACTGTCGCCGAATTCTCCAAGAACCTGCAGTCAGTCCATAATGAAATGGCTGGCAGCGATGCCGCCAGCGGCGCGAAAGAGAATGCCCGGCGGCTGATGGATCGCTTGGTCACTGTTCGTTTGATCGAGCAGGAGGCACGCAATATAGGGTTTGACCAAACTTCATCTTTCCAAAAGCAGGCGACAGAGTTTGCAGAAAAAACCTTGTTGTATGCCTTGCTCAACAAGCAGCTTGAAGGGGAAACCCTGGATACTGAGGCGGCTGATGAATTGTACCGGCAAGTTTCTTTGGAAGGTACCTTCCGCAATTATCTGTTCAGGCAAGAAAAGGATGTGGTTGCGTTGCTGGAGGCCTATAAAAAGGGCGAGGATTTTGATGCCCTGATTGCTGAGGCACTGGCCAAAAAGCAGGCCGTAGAAGAGATCCAGGCGGAGTATATCCGGTTCAAAGACCTGCTTCCCAACATTGCTTCGGAAGCGGCTGAACTTGAGGTTGGAGAGGTCAGCCAGATTTTTCGCCAAGCGGACGGTTTTTTGATCTTCAAGTTGGTTCAGCGCCGGTTTGTAGAAGATCCGCAGGCGCTCGCCTATGCGCAGAAAAACGTCTGGGAGCGACAGCGGGCCGAGTTTGCCGCCAAATATATTACCGATACAGTTGATCGCTACGCGCAGTTCAATGAAGAGGCTGAAGCGGACCTGGATTTTGTCAAAATCAAGGAAGCCAATCCAGACATCAAGCTGGGAGAGGCCTTGCAGCCGCTGTTGAAAGATCAGCGGGTTCTGGTCACGATCAATGGCCCGACCCAGGTCAAATTGACCGTTGCGGACCTCGCAGGGAAAATCAAGGATAATTATTTCCACGGTGTCGACGTTCCCCTTGATGCCAGGGAAGTCAACACCAAGAAGGTTGATATCCTCGATGAGACCCTGTTCCGGATCGCCGGAACGTTTGAAGCCCAAAAGCTGGGCCTGGACCAGACCGAGAAATATCGCATGGACGTTGCCGAATTCGAACGGAGACTGCTGTTCGACATATTTACCGCGAAAGTTGTGACGCCGGAAGTGCAGTATGGCGAAGAAGAGGTGCAGGCGTATTACGCTCTGCATCAGGAGGACTATATGACGCCGGCGATGCTGCGCTTCAAAAGCCTGCCGTTTTATCGCAAGGTCGATGCGGAAAATGCAGCTGAAAAACTGCGCAGCGGCAGCGATGTCAAGTGGGTCTCTGCCAACAGTGAAGGGCTCGTTGATGTGCAGAACAAGGATCTGCTCCAGTTCGATCGCAACCTGCTGAGCCTGTCATCACTGCCTGAAAGCCTCCAGGAACAGGCCGCGGAGGTAAAACGCGGTGACACCCTGGTTTATGCCGAGGCCGACAATTATTACTATGTCCTGTATCTGGAGGATGTTTTTACCCCGGAAGTCCGACCGTATGACCAGGTCCGTAGCGATATTTTAGCACTTGTCTACCAGGAAAAAATTGCGGCGACCCTGGACGAATGGGTGAGAAAACTGAAAGAAGCTTATGAGACAAGAATTTTTCTGTCTGTATAAGATCAAGCAGACGCCTGGTGGGCTTTTTCGCAGTAGCTTGAAGGTGAAGCCCGCCAGGCGCCTGGCGTGGTGTCTGTCGTTAACCGGAAATTTATGCAACTGAACCATAACGAGGAATACTTATGCTGAATGCATCTGGAAAACAAAGAATTCTGCTTGGCGTCAGTATGCTGGTGGGTGTGATGCTCCTTGTTCTGTGCCAGGTTTCTCCAGGCGAGGCAGCGAAACGAAGTTTTGCCAAGAAAAACTGTATCGACTGTCATGGAGACTTTGCCAAGGAGTACCTGTCTAAGAAAAACGTCCACCAGGTGGTCAAGGAAAACAAGTGTGAAGAATGCCATTTACCGCACGGTATTGTTCCCAAACTGCTGCTGAAGGAGTCGGGCGATAAAATCTGCCTGCGCTGCCACAGCGAGGAATCGATTGGACTCGACCAGCCCCAGGTGCACACAGCGCTCAAGCGAGGTCAATGCAGCACCTGCCACGATCCTCATGCATCAGATAATAAATTTCTCCTCAGCAGCGGGGGCAATGATATCTGTTTCGGTTGCCACGACCAGGCGCCCTTCACCAGGAAAGTGGTGCATGGTGTTCTGCAAGAGGATGGCTGCCTGGCCTGCCACAAGGCGCATGCTTCGGCGGAGAAAAACCTCTTGACAAAAAAACCGATTGCTCTCTGCCTTTCCTGCCACGACAGCAAGGGAAAGGCCTTTGTCAAGGCGCATGGTGGCTATCCCGTAGCGGAAAAAAGCTGTAGCACCTGCCATGACCCCCATTCTTCAAACCAGGCAAAGCTGCTTAAAGGCAGTGTGCACGCTCCTGTTGCCATGGCAAGCTGCGACGCCTGTCATGCGGCGCCGACAGCGGCTGAGCCCTTTGACGTAACCGCCCAAGGTGCGGAGTTGTGCCAGCCTTGTCACGCCCATGATGAGTTGACGGGTGGAAAAGCAGTGGAGCACTCCCCCTTTATGGATGGCGAGTGCCTTGCATGCCACGATCCCCACACGTCGGAATATCCGCAGCTGGTGCTTGTGGAAGGGAACAGCCTCTGTTTTGAGTGCCATGCCGAGAAAAACCGCAAGGTTAAATATCCACATGCGCCGCTTGAGTCGGCCGCGGGCTGCCTCTCCTGTCATAACCCCCACGCCGCTGAGTTCCCTGGCCTGGTTTCGGCTCCACCAGAAGGGGAACATTGTCTGAGCTGTCATCCCGACGTGAAAGAGAATTTGGGTAAAATGTCCCAGCAGCATCAACCGGTTGCCGATAATATGTGTACCAGCTGCCATAACCCGCATGGCTCGAATGGGGCGGCCATGCTGTCCAGCCGGGCGGACCAGATCTGCTACGCATGTCATGTCGACGCCCAGCGCGATTTTACCCAGGCAGTGATCCATCAACCGGTCAAATCCGGCAGCTGTGTCTACTGTCATAGCGGTCACGGTGGAGAGAACCCGGCGCTGCTGAAAAAACAGGAGACAGCTCTTTGCGCCGAATGTCACGATACCCTGATGCAAAAGGTGACGGCGCAGGAAATTGAACATGTTCCGTTTGCCGACAAGGAGTGCATGACCTGTCATAATCCTCATGCCAGCCCCTTTGCGGGGATGCTGAATGTTGCACAGAAAACCCTCTGTGCTGAGTGTCATGGGGACCTGGCCGCTGCCATCGAAGCGGCCAACAGTCGTCACGCTCCGGCCAGCAGCGGTGAGTGCAGCAGCTGTCATAACCCGCACAAATCGGCACTGCCCAGCTTGTTGCTGGCCAGTGATATTGATCTGTGCCTGACCTGTCATACCGATATCAAGGACAAGATGGCGCAAGGACGTAGCCATGCACCGGCCAAACAGGACTGCATGACTTGTCACAAACCACATTATTCTGCAGTAACACCATTGCTGACCTTGCCACAACAGGCGCTGTGTGCGGAATGTCATGAGACGTCGACTGAGTCATTTACGGCAGCGCACGCGGGAATTTCAGCCGCAGTGATGAATTGTGTGGCGTGTCATAACCCACATGCCTCCAAGGATCCGAAGTATTTCAAAGAAGTGATGCATGCACCCTTTGCCTCTAGATCCTGTGTTCCCTGTCACGTGACCGGACAGTAAGGAGTACTAATGAAAACATTTACTCAACTGATGATAGTGTGCTGTGTCGGATTGATTGCCGGGCTGGCCGCTGTTGCCGATGTCCAGGCTGCAAACCCATACAATCTGGCAGCGGGGGCGAGGGGAAAGCTCTGCCTGACCTGCCATGAGGATTTCAGCAAAACCATGCAGAAGAAGCATATCCATACGCCATTGGCGCAAGGTGATTGTACCGGCTGTCATAGTCCGCATGCTGCCGATCATGGCAAGCTGCTTGCCGCGGACAAGTCGCAAATCTGCTTCAGTTGTCATGAAGGGTTGGTCCCTGAGGGTGCTGCAAGTTCGCACCTGGCCGTCAGTGAGGGCAACTGTGTCGCCTGTCACGATCCACACTCTTCAGATTACAAGATGAACCTGATCAAACCGGCGGGGGAATTGTGTCTCGGCTGCCATGCGGATTTCGGGCTTAAAATCAAGCAGAATAAGTTTCCGCACAGCCCGGTCAGCGACGATTGCATGATTTGTCATACTCCCCATGCCTCTGCGGACAACCCCAACCTGCTGAATACGAATGTGCCCGAATTATGCCTGGGCTGTCATGATGCAGATAAAAAAACCTTCAAAAGTCAGCATATGAATTACCCCGTTGAACAGGCCAACTGTTCATCCTGCCATAATCCGCATGGTTCAAGCACGCAGTCGATGCTGTACGACAATGTACATGAACCTCTGAGTAAGCGGATGTGCAAGCAGTGTCATGCGGATCCGACAGCCGCGCAACCCTTTGAAACCCTGAGGGATGGTTTTGAACTGTGCCAGGGCTGCCATTACGACATGGTCAACGATACCTTCAACAAACAGCGCATCCATTGGCCCCTTGTGGACAAAACCGGCTGTCTGAACTGCCACTCGCCGCACGCCTCTGCAGAGGCGAACCTGATGAAGGCACCGATGAAACAGGTTTGCGGCAGTTGCCACGGCGATACCATCGCCCGGCAGGAAAGGTCGCTCACCAAGCACCAGCCGATTAATGATGGCGAGTGCAGCATCTGTCACGACCCGCACAGCTCGAATAATGCGTTTATTCTGACTGAGCCGTCAAATATCAACCTGTGCGGCCAATGTCATGACTGGCAGATACACTCCACCCATCCGATCGGTGCTGAAGTAGTCGATCCGCGTAATCCGAACCTGACTCTGGACTGCCTGAGTTGCCATCGCACCCATGGCACGGAGTACCCGCATTTCATCTACTATGAAACGATCAATGACCTGTGTGTGCAGTGTCATACCAAGTTCCGGAGGTAACCAAGATGAAGAAACTTTTGCTCCTGCTTATGGTTCTGGGCCTTCTGCCCCTGCCATTGAAGATTCATGCCGCTCAGGTCAAACTTAAATATATCGGCACCATTTATACCGATGCTGCCGGGGTTGCACTGCAAGAGCCCGCCGGAGTCACAATCACCGAAGATAAATTGCTGATTGCCGACAGCGGCGGTAAGCGCATCCTTACCTTCATCTACCAAAAAGGGGAAGTGCGGCCGGACCAGGTCTTTGCTGTGCCGGAGATGTATCCTTTGATGGTTCAGCCGGCGGCGAATGGTGATCTTTACGTACTGGACGGACGGGCCCGGCAGATTACGGTTCTTGACGCGGCCGGTAAAAGCAAAGGGAAGTTTGCGGCGAAAGGGGTGCCAAGCTCCCAACGCATGGTGCCGCGCAGTATCAAGACCGCGCCGGATGGTTCGCTGCTGGTGTTGGACATTTTTTCCGAACGGGTGCTGCAGTTTGACCAAACGGGCAATTTTCAGCGGCAGTTTGAGTTCCCGCAGCAGTATGGCGCTATTGCCGACATGACCATGGATCGAGCGGGGAATGTTTATCTGGTCGATAGCGTCGAGAAAAGAGTCTATATCTATCGCACGGGATCTGATGAATTCGTGGCTTTGACCCCCAACATGAGTTCGTACATGAACTTTCCCACCAGTCTGACGACCGACAATCAGGGGACGCTCTTCCTGGTTGACCAGTATGGCAGTGGTCTTGCCATCGTCGGCATTGACGGCAGCTTTGACGGCCGGCGCCTGGGCATGGGTTGGAGCGACAGCCAACTGTATTATCCAGAGCAGGTCAGCATCAATGCGGCAGGGGATCTGTTTATCGCCGACACAAAAAATAACCGCGTGCAGCACTTCAGTGTTGCCAACTAGCAGGCCGATGCTATGAATGAGCCAGCAGCAGGCGCGAGCAGAACTCGAAAATATACGCTACGTGGATTTGTGCTTTTGGGCAGCGGCCTGCTGCTGTGCCTTGCCTGTCTGCTGGTGCCCGGTGTGATGGTGGCGGCGGCGAAGCGGACCGGGGCCGGGGAGATGAACAGCGAGGCATGTATCCAATGTCATGCCATTCTGTACGATGCAGGGTTACGGCAAAAGTTTGTCCACCCCCCATTTTTCGAGCGCCAGTGTGCTGTCTGTCATCTGGAGGAAAATTCCGGATACGTTATGCCCAACCAGACGGGGGACGATACACTGGCAGAAGCATCGGTCAGCCAGGAAGACCTCTGGCGAAAACCGCAGATATACAGAGGAGAATCACGCACGTTTGACCAGTTTTTCAATCTGCGTGATCTGCGCCAGGATACCGACTATCGATTCCGCATCATGGTCGGTGAAGAGCCGGACGCAGCTCTCGCCACCAGCCGTTGGCTCGGCCTTGACCAGGCGGAGATTGCCGCATCCGCCGGCCAAGCGGAGATTGTCTTTGATAAAGCCCCGGATGCAGCAATCGGGGAGTATGTAAGTTCCCTGCAACTCGCAACCCTCTCTGGCGGTGCCGCGATTGTTACCTGGCAAACGACCGCGCCCCTCTACGGATGGCTCGAATTGCAGACCGTGGAGGGGCTTGACCTTCCAGGCCGCTCTTCGCCGCAAGTGATGAGCGCGCAGCCGTTAGTGACTGAAGACAGCGAGCACCCACCCCTGCGAAGACCTGAAGACCTGGCGATCAATGCCTGCTACCAGTGCCACCCCGCCTCAGCGCTGGGGACGTCACACCCGATCCGTCTCTATAACGGCCAAGATGTCCGGATTCCAGATGAGCTGCCCACGGTAGAAGGGATGTTGACCTGTGTCACCTGCCATGATCCCCACGGCTCCGAGGGCAAGATGCTGGTGCGCGAGACGATCAAGACCAAGCTCTGTGTCACTTGTCATTTTAAATATAAAAACAGCTCGTTAAGCACGATGTTTGATTGACTGGATGTTGTGAATTGAAGCCAGCTGATGCAGATCAGTCTGCACAACAGGGAGCACTGCCATGAATGCCCAGAGAACCCATAAACGCAAACTTCTGAATTTCTCCATAAAGCGGGATATGCAGTTCCGGATGATCGGCAAGATCTGTCTGCTGCTGTTCGTAAGTCTTCTGCTGAGTAGTTTGATTTTCTATTTTTTCGCCGACCGGGAGGTAACCGCCTCTTACCGGACATTCCATATCAAGGCCCGGAACTTCCTCGACTTCCTCCTCCCGGCGGTGATCAGCTCCTTCCTGTTCAGTCTGGCGCTCGGGGTGCTTGCCAGCCTCTTTTTCCCGAAAACGATTGTCGGCGGCGTCTACCGCATCGAGCAGGATCTGAAACAAGTGCGTGAACAGGGCGATTTAACCCTGCAGATCAAGCTGCGCGCCGGCGACCAGGTCAGTTCTCTGGCTGCAGAGATCAACGCCTTGCTGAGCGACTATCAGAGCAGGATCAACAGGCTCAACCAGTCCTTCACGGTGCTCGAACAGTACATCGGCGACGAAATAGCTGAACAGGGCAGGGGCGATGTGCAGCTGGCCCAACAGGCCAGTGAACAAATGCGCGCGGAATTACGCAACATGAATTATTGATTCTGCTGGGCAGTGTTCAGGGGTGTGGTCTTTGCGGTGCTGAGGGCGGGGCGCACTAATGCTCATTTTGGGAGGGAGAAATATCCCTGTTGAGTTAGCGGGTTAAACGTTCTCCCAGCTGTCGATACCCGATGGGGTCCGAGGTAACACCCCCTCCTTCTTGATGGCGCAGGTTGCTTAACCTGCGTTGACAACCTTTAAAATCTGTTTAACGGATGGTCGATCTGCCGGGCCATCACCAATGTGATGTAACCTCACAATCCCAGTTGGATCGATAAGCACATCGCCGCCTCTTTGATAGATATCCCCTTCCCCCTTTTTCGGTTTATTGCCCTTCAATATCTCCTTGAAATAGGCTTCCCAGGTTTTAATCCCCCAGATATCCCAGAAAGAAGCGGAGAGCATGCCATAACCTTTGTAAACCTCACGCGTACTATCAATAAGGATCGGCCACGTAAGTGCTGTGTCTTCGACATAAGAGCGGGCAAGAAAGTCATTTTCAAAGGTAACGACAACTACTTTTATCTTCAGTCTGTTGAGTTCATCTTCCATATCACGCAACTGCGTGATGTGCGCCCGGCACGGGAGTCAACCAAGATGCCGGTGGAACACCATCAAGAGCCAGCTCCCCTTATAAGCTTCCAGCGAACGCAGAGTGCCAGTACTGTCGGGAAGGGAAAAGGGCTTCGCGGGTTTACCTGTCATAGCAGTCCTCCATTCAGCAAAGACAAGGCTCTCCGCGCGACAGCAAAAGATGCAGGTGGGCAGTCGAACGGAATAAAGCCTGGAATTTTGCTAGTTCCTGGATTATATCGCAGTTCTGCTGCGGCGCATGCTCTCAGCTCCAGATAGGTGCCTCTGTAACGCCAATAAGCTATGCAACTGCGCGCTGGAGCCGTTTGCGCTCTGTGTGTTTCGCGCGGGTGGGCGCGCGCCCGTAACAGCCGGTGCGGGGGTATCCCCTGCGCCGCTGCAGCCAAGATTCTGTGCCTGTGCGGTCAGGATGCCGGGTTGTGGCGGCTTTGGAGACTGCCGGCTTGGCCGGTCAGCTGTTTTGGCTGGGAGGATTTGGGCTGGGGCTGGGCGATGTAGTGCTGAGGTTGCCCCATTATGGAGACCAGTTCGTTGACCCGCTGGTTGAACTCCGCCAGTTTGTTCTGGGGCACCGCCGATGCTTTGGGGATGTTGGCGGTCAGGGGGTTTACGGGGCGCCCCTTGATGTGGAGCTCGAAATGGAGATGTGGCCCGGTTGAGCGCCCGGTGTTGCCCGACTGGGCGATGCGTTGGCCGCGCTCAACTTTTTGTCCGGTTTTTACCTGGAAACGGCTCAAATGCAGATAGCGCGTGGTGTAATGGCTGCCGTGTTGAATTTCGATGTATTTGCCCGCGTAGGGATGATTCTGCACCCTGGTGACTACGCCATCGCCAGTGGCAAGGACGGGAGTTCCGGACGGCATGGCGAGATCAACGCCGTTGTGGGGGGAAACCCGGCGGGTGATGGGGTGCAGGCGGCGGGGGTTGAAGGGGGAGCTCACGCGGTATTGCCCGTTCATGGGATAGCGGCGGAATGCCCGCGCCAGGCTCTCACCCTGGTGATCGTAGTAGTTGCCATCTTCAAATAGAAATGCGCTGTAAAGACGTTTGCCGCGGAAGATACGCACCCCTTCGATACGGCTCTGGCCGGTAAACACCTCTTCGACAAACTGCTGGCTGCGGATAATCTGAAAAACATCCCCTGCCCGTATTTCGCGCGCGAAATTAATCTGTTCGCCGAATAAATCAGAAACTATCGCGATTTCCTTTTCACTCAGGCCAGCGTGTTTTGCCGAAAGATAGAAGCTGCCATTGATGCTTCCTTCGAGCACGTCCTGTTCCCAGGTGCCCGGCAGGATAACTTCATCAAAAGCAAAGGTGGAGTCATCAACGCGTTGATACACCACCTGCCTGGCGGGGTGGATAAACAGCTCCATCCGCTCCAGGGTGCACACCTCTTCAGCAAGGGTGAAGGTCAGGCGGTTTCCCGGCCGCAGGGTGTCGAGCGCCAGGACCTCTTCATCTGCCGCCAGTATCTGCTGCAGGGTGGAGGAGGGGATTGCGAACATGTTGAAAATCGACCCGAGGGTGTCGCCGGGGACAATGGCGCGGACAAAGAGAGTCTCAGGAGCGGGTATCGGTTCGGGTGCCAGGGTGCAAAGCTGCGCCTGCGGGGCTGGTTCCGGTAAATTTAAAGTGGCATCCATCCTTTCAGGGCTGGTAGAAGGGGAAAGAAAAGAAGGGGGACTGGTATAGAGAAAAGCAGCTACGGAGAGGGCAAGGGTCCCTATCAGCAGCCGGAACCGGCGTTTAAGGCGTTTTTTGCGGCGCTCTGCGCGGGTGTTGGTCCAGATGACGTTCATTGGCGACCTGTTTGGCAAGGTAAGTTACAGCACATAGCTGCCGCAACTGATAGAAGAGACGATATAGGACGAAAGCTGCCGGCGCATAGCCTTACGGGTCGAACAATTCTATGGGTGAAGATTGGAGCGGGTATAGAGCATCCAGCGGGAAAAAGCAAAGCAAGTGCCGGCCAGCAGCAAATACTCTAGAGTTTTGCCTCAAATGTCCCACATCTGTCAACCCCAACCGCCATCAGGGCACAGATATTTTTGTTTTTTAATGGGCCCTGGGATTGTTTTAACAACGCGGTTACGGAAGCGGAAACGTGCTTGCGGCCTGTGCCAGCAGGTAGTAATCGTCGACCTCTTCGATGAGAAACTCAACAAAGGCGTGGTTCGCGCGGGACAGGCCGGTGTTTTTCTTCCAGGCAATGGCGAGGTCGAGGTACAACGGAGTAGAACAGGAGAGCGCCGCCAGTTGAGTATCCTGGGTCACCATCATCCGCAGGAGAAAGGCCAGCCCCAGCTCTTCCTTGACCAGATTGACAATAAGGGAGAACAGGTTTGATTCCGCCACCACCATGGGGGTCATCCCTTCCTGTTCTGCCAGCGCGTCGATCATCTCGCGCAGATGATAACCGGTTTTGAAGTGGATGAGGGGTTCACTGAGCAGCTCGCGAATAGGGATGTGTCCCCGTCGCGCAAATGGATGGTTGCGCGGCACGCATGCGACCACTTCATCGCGGAGCAGATGATGGGAGTCGAACCCCTCCGGCACCGGCCCGGCGATGATGCCCATATCGATTTTGCCTTGTTCGATCTGCCGCGAGAGGTTCCAGGCGCTATCTCCGCTGATGGATATTTGCAGCGCCGGGTAGCGCTGCTTGAAAGCGGAGATGATCTTTGGCAGGAAGCAGCTGCTCAGCATCGGAGTAAGGCCGATCCGCACCTCCCCCTTGAGCAACCCACGCAGGTCGGCGAGCTCCTGGCGCGCCAGGGTTACTTTACGCTGAATTTCCCGCGCATGGCGCGCCAGCACCTCCCCCTCGGCGGTGAGGGTGATCTTGCGGTCGCGGCGGTTAAAGAGCCGGACCTCCAGCTCCTCCTCCAGTTTGCGGATGGCGATGCTTAAAGCCGGCTGCGAGATATGGAGGCGTTCCGTCGCCCTGGTGAAACTGCCGCAGCGGGCCACTTCCAGAAAAAAGCGTAACTGACGCAGATCCATTGGTACCTCCCGAAATTATCTTTTGTTCCTCTTGTGTGCATATTCGATTATATACGATTTTTATAATAACAATAAAAACAATATATTTTATATATAGACTATTCCCCCTTATACTCACACATAATACCTTCCGACCAGGAGCAGCATTTATGCCCATCTATCTTGACTGTAACGCGACCACCCCGGTGGAGCCTGCGGTCGCCAAGCTGGCGGCGCGATTTCTCGAGCAGGATTTCGGCAACCCCGCCAGCCCGATCCACGACTATGGGCTCTTCGCGCGCGCGGCGGTTGAACATGCCCGCGCGCAGATTGCGCGCGTGGTTGCCGCCCGTCCCGACGAGGTGATCTTCACCAGCGGGGCCACGGAAGCCAATAATATTGCCATCCTCGGTCTGGCGCAGGCCGCGCTGAATGCTGGCAAGCGCCATGTTATCACCACCGCCATCGAACACAAGGCGGTACTGGAGCCTTTTGAAGCCTTGGGTCGACTTGGCTTTGAGGTGGAAATTCTCCCCGCTGGAGCGGATGGGCGCTTTGCTCCACAGCAACTGGCGGCGGCGCTGCGCCCCGATACGGCGTTGGTTTCCACCATACAGGTGAATAATGAAACAGGGGTAGTGCAGCCCCTCGCGGAGGTTGCACAGGTGCTGGCGCAGCATCCAGCCTGGTGGCACGTGGACGCCGCCCAGGGTTTCGGTAAGGAGCTCGAACAGCTGCGCCAACCACGCATCGACCTGCTTAGCATCAGCGGGCATAAGATTTACGCTCCCAAGGGGGTGGGGGCGCTCATCGCGCGCAAGCGCAACGCCACCCTGCCACCTCTGCAGCCGCTGATGTTCGGCGGCGGTCAGGAACAGGGGTTGCGGCCGGGCACGTTACCGGTCCCTCTCATCGTCGGCCTTGGTGAAGCCGCGAAGCTCGCCCTGCGCGAACAGGAACAACGGCGGGAGCGTTGCCGGGCGTTTCGGGCCCAGGCGCTGGCGGCACTGGCGCGCCTTGATGTGATTCAAAACGGAGCCGAAGCCCATTGTCTGCCCCACGTGGTGAATGTCTCGGTGCCCGGCATCTCCTCCGATCAGGCAATCCATGCCTTGAAAGATGTGATCGCGATCTCGAGCACCTCTGCCTGTACTTCCCACACCCGCACCCCCAGCCACGTGCTGGCGGCCATGGGACTGTCGTCTGAGCTGGCTGAAAGTTCGCTGCGCCTGTCCTGGTGTCATCTGACTCCAGCGGTGGATTGGGAGCGCGTAATCGACATTCTCCAACAACTACGTCAAGCGTGAAAGGGATTAAGCTATGAATCAACTATTTAAAGAACTGGAAGAGGCAACCTTGGAGCAGCACATCCACGGAGAATTGCCCCAATGGCTGGCCGACCCGGTGCTGGAGGTAGCACGCAATCCACACCAATATGCAGAGAGCGAATATCATGTAGAGATGCTGCTGGCGCAGGTGCGCGAGTACGACGTCTACGCCGAAGCCGGCTGCTGTAAATGGGCCTACGACCACGAAGATATAAAACGGACGCTGCGCTGGTTACATGAGGCGCAGCAGGGGCCGCAGAAGGGATAATCGCGATGGATATTTTTGCAGAACTCAGACGTACGACTCAGGCGGCGCAGCGCGAGCAGGAGCTGCCCGACTTCCTCGCCGCCAAGGTTTTCGCCATTCTCGAAGACCCGACCCCTTTTCGCGCGCGGGAAGCTGAAATCCGCGAACTCATCAATCAGATCGCACTCTACGACACCTACGGTCAAACCGGTTATCTCGGCATGGGGATAGATAGCGTCATCCTGACGAAGACACTGAAAAAGCTCTGGGGCGAAGGATAGAGGGGGCTTTATCTACATATGGGGCAGAAAAAGCCTGAAGGTGTACATTTTCAGCGAAGATCTACATCTTCAGGCCACTTCAATGCCTCCGTAGCCCCCAGGCAAGGGTTGTGGCTACCCGGCATTACGTGCCATCCAAGGTGCTTCCCGCTTTTGCGCCTGATCCAACCGCGGGGGTAAAAATCAAAACCACCGGAGGCCGTGGGATGGCTAGAGCTTCTTCACAAATTCCGCTTTGAGCTTCATGGCACCGATGCCATCGATTTTGCAGTCAATATTGTGATCTCCCTCAACCAGCCGGATATTTTTCACCTTGGTCCCCACCTTTACTACTGAAGAGGAACCCTTTACCTTCAGGTCTTTAATAACGCTGATGCTGTCACCATCCTGCAGCAGATTGCCGTTGGCGTCTCTGACGGTGAGCCCACCTGTTTCCTCTTGCGGTGGGGTCGCACTCCATTCGTGCCCACATTCCGGGCAGACAAACATCTCCCGATCCTGATAGCTGTATCCACCATTACACTCTGGGCAACTTGGCAAATCGCTCATGTTGAATTCTCTTTCGCTGTTAGGGAAGAATAAAGGGCGCGGCTACGCAAGTGCAGCAGCGCGGCATATGCAAGATCGCGAGAGAATAGCACATAAACAGGTGTCTGTGCTCCGTGTGGATCTGGCTCTATTCCCCAGCCGCTGCTGCTTCCCCTCATAAATATCTTCTCCATAAATATTTGCTATATACATCCCATACCTATTATATCTGGTGCATATCCTCTGCATACACATGGAGTTTTTTAAAATAACTCCTGTAATATCAGTATGTTATGCGGCAAAAGTCTCCTGTCGTGCCTCTGTCAACACCATTCAGCCGTATAGTTTAAATATACACGCCGCCTGGTTTTACCCTGCCGCAGGAGCCTGAAATAGAAATCGAAAGATTGTTCTGTTCGCTTAAAGAGGGAAGAAGATGAACGATTTCAATTGGTTATGCAGGAAAGGGTTTTGCGCCCGAGTTTATTAATAAAACTTGGCACGTAAGTAGCATACTTAGAAAGGCAAGAAAGATCGAAGGGCAACAACACCAGCCAACAAAACGCCCGCACAAAAGGGCAGCAACATAAAAACAGGAGGCCACCATGAAAAAAATTATCATCACCACCATCGCAACCACCCTCGCCGCTTCTCCGGTATACGCCGCAACTACCCAGGCTTCCTCCTCA
>Ga0265295_1003564_pt1 | contig 22448 bp, 20 predicted proteins | sample Munlansysbiofilm_FD_192503 | JGI IMG/M metagenome (GOLD analysis project Ga0265295, IMG submission 192503) | Leachate microbial communities from a municipal landfill in Southern Ontario, Canada - Methane capture system biofilm | ecosystem: Engineered > Solid waste > Landfill > Unclassified ...
TACGTCAGAACCAATATTACCCTAAAGGTATTCGTCGGTTCTCCATTAAAACGGCCTCTTACGTTGTGTTCTGAAGCATATATACGTTTGTATTGCTCCAGGCAAAACGAAAACCCCGGCCGCTGTCTTCCTGATGATTCAGAAAGCGTGTGGGAATACATAGTTGATCGATCTCACATATAAATCTAGCGGGAAATCATTCCATCTCCCCATCTTTATTCTCGAGAAAGCAATCGGATTCAGGTAGAGACGTTTTAAAAAAATCAATTTTTTATTTCAATTTTGATAAAATTCAATTTTAATACGGTTTTTTGAAAAACCCTATGAACCTCTCACATCGGAGTAGCGCGGATTCAGATCGTAACCAATCCCTGTTGGTTCTGGATCGCGGCATACGTTGCCGAAAGTGGTTCAATATAAACCTCGCCAAAAAAAGTCTCCTGAGTGATCTCAAGATACCCTTCATGCATCAGAAACAATAACGGAATGAAGACATGGACAGGAGACCAGGATAGGCGTCTTGCAAGCTCAGATAAGGCCACCCTCCCACCAAGAGCTGTACAGTCAGCGCAGCAGGAGAGTACCTGCATGGTACTTTCCTGGTATGCTTCTTCATGTGCAATAGAAACCACTTCCTCCGCATAGACCAGACCGTCAAAACTCCAGACTTCGCGTTGCCTCCTTCGGTCTTCTTTCTCAGCATTCCGAAGAAGATTAATGAGATCATACAGGGTAATCGGTTGCTTGCGCATATTCTTCCGTTCAAGCCGCCGTTTAATTTCGTGTTCAAGAAGTGACACGGGATCATGAAATGATTTTGACTCCCCGCAGCCATCCTCTCCGTCATCAAACAAATCCCCTGAATCTTCCTCATCATCAACACCCGAGACCGGGTCTTTGAGATAATCTGACTTAATACGAAGTAATGTTGCAGCATAGAGAAGAGTTCTGGCTGAAAGCCGAAGATCGAGCACCTGCTGATTTTCCATTTCAGCTAAAAAACGATCGGTAACCTCAATAATATCAATGTTCCATGGGTCTATTTCACCTCGTTCAGCCATTTTCATCAGGATCTCAACCGGATCATCAGTCATCCATACTCACCCCCGCTACCAGACTGCTTTTATCTGCCCGTATCGTCACACCTAAAATCCGATCAGCAATATCTATCATCGGTTTTCGAAGTGAAATGTTAATAAACTGAGATCTGTTTGACAACTCCCGGATCATATCAGCTATCCTTAACACATTTGAGCCATCCAAGTTCATATCAACCTCATCAAACGCGTAAAATGGCGCAGGAATATACTTCTGAATCGAAAATATGAATGCAAGGGTTGTCAGTGATTTTTCTCCGCCAGACAGAGCGCTCAGATGATGCACTTTCTTATCCCTGGGCTGAACCGCAAATGAAAGACCGCCAGTAAAAGGATCCTCCGGGTTTTCCAGTTTGAGTTCCCCGGTTCCCATCGTCAGACGTGAAAATATATCCCGAAAATTTGCATCTATTGCAGTGAAAGCCTCATTAAACGCTTCATATTTTTTCTTTGAGAAAAATTCAATCCGCTCTTTAATGTCAGACAACTCACGCTGCAATATTTCCATCCTGGACATGCGCTCTGCGACCACCGCATGGATCTGATCATACTCTTCAATTGCACGCATATTCACAGCGCCGAGTCCCTCGATGGAAACATTGGCTTTGTAAATTCGTTCGTTTATCTCATCTTCACCGAGTTCTGTCGTGCAATCTTTTGCCTGCTCAGCGAGCACCCCGATTTCCTGGCTGAGAAGACTGAGTTTCTCATCCATACTTTCAATCTTAAGCAGTATTCGATCTCTTTTGCCGGTAAATTCACGAACCTCTAAGTCAAAAGCATCTGCCTTGTTCGACAAATCTGTCCGCTCTGTCCGGAGATCGTCAAGCTCTTGAGAAAACTGCATTGCAGTGGACTCAGCCTCTTTGATAATATTCTCTTTTGCAGCGATCTCTTCTTTGCATTCATGGATTTCATTCTCGTACCGCTTCATCTGCTCACGGATACGCTCCATCTGCTGACGTTCCTCTTCAACTTTTTTCTGCGCAAAAGAGAGTTCCATTCGAATTTCAGAGATTTCCTGCTCTTTATTTCCAAGTCTCCTCTGAATCTCTGCAGTCTGCCGTTCTGATTCTTCCCGCTGCTCATACAAAAGAGGGATACCTGTTTCAGAAAGTCGCTCAGTTATTTTGGCTATTTCACTCTGAATGTTGAGAATACTCTTATTTTTCTCTTCAATTGCCGTCTCAACCGCTGCAAGCTCCCCAAAACCACCACTTCCACCTCCCGGGGCTTCATCACGTTGTTTCTTCAGTGAGTCTATTTCAGAGAGAAGCGAAATCTTAGCAGTTTCCGCAGATTCAAGTTGACCTTTTGCACGAACAACAGCTCCTTCAAGTTCAAGTCTTCGCTTCTGTACCTCATCTCTTTCCACCGTCTGGGCTTTGAGTGATTCAGATAACATTTCTTCTTCTATACTGAGCATTGAGAGCTGTGATGACAATTGTTTTACTTCATCGATAGAAGTAGAACCAAACCCTCCTGACTCTTTTTTCGCGCTTCCTCCGGTCATTGAACCCGATGGTTCAAGAAGTGAACCGTCAAGAGTAACCATACGTGCAGAGCCCAGACGTTTGCGGGCATGTTCCATGGAATCAATAACAAGAGTAGACCCAAGGACAACCCTGAACGCCGCATCAAACCGGGGATTATAATCGAGCAGATCTAACGCAAATCCCAGAACATCTGCACCGGAAGGAGAGGAAGGAAGTGGTTTTGGCCTGAGTTTATTCAGAGGGAGAAACGTAACCCTGCCTAATTTGTGTTCCTGCAGATACCGGATTCCATCAGCAGCGATAATATCTGTTTCAACAACAACAAAGTGGATTTTCCCACCGGCCGCAGTATTTACTGCGGTTCCATATTCAGGTCTGCAGGTTGCAAGGTCGCCAATGGTTCCATATACCCCGTCCATTCCAAGGACCGCTTCCATGGCACGGCTGTAACGGCCCTGGGCCTGTTGTTGCGCTTCTTTTCTCCCGATATCAACCTTGAGATCACGAATCTGGCGGATCAGTCGTTCATGTTCATCGCGTTTGGTGTACAGGCTGGTATCAAGTGCCGCCATCTTTCGATCATGGTCCTTCTTCTCTTCAGAAAGCCGGGTAAGTGCGAGGGTAAGACCGGCGATATCCTCATTTTTCTCAGTGAGGTCTTTTTCATTCGCAATAATCCGTGAGGTCAGACGGTCCTCTTCCGCACTGCGCATCCGTGATCGCTCAATAAGGAGATCCTGCTGCCTGAGTAATTCGCCCCGTTCTTCTCTGGCCTGATTAATTTCTGTTCGGAGGGCATCAAGGCGGATCTCTTCTTCTTCAAGGCCCTTTGTCTCTTTGCTTATCGTCTGATAAATCCGGTCATATTCTTTCTGAACGGCCGCAGCGGTCATTGACAGATTTGTCCGGTCAATCATCAGGTTTCGCATTTCAGTATCACGTACCTGCACACGCTCTTCCTGTCTTTTCACCCCAGTAAAAACTTCAGAAAGTCTTTTATTCGATTCGTCTTTGTCTCTTCCTGCCCGGTCAATGGAACGGTGAAGACTGTCTATAGAGGCTTTTGCTTCTGCAATCCGGGAAACAAGCGCCATGTACTCACTGCCGGTCTTCGCTGCTATCTTCTGGTCAATCCCGGCGATTTCTTCCCTGATAAAATCCCGTTCATGTGATTTCCAGGAGATATCCGCATCTATTTGGGAAATTTCAATCTTTTCTTCAGCAACTGAAATAAACAGTGCTTCCTGATCTTTTTTTCTGGCAAAAAGCCGGGCAGCAGACCGGCACATATCCAGGTATTTTAGTTCATCCTGTAATGTCCGGTACCTGACCGCCTGTTCTTTTTGTTTTTCAAGTTGAGAGAGACGAATACTGAGTTCTTCTATATGTACTGTTTCTTCAGATATCCGCTCACGGACCTGAGAAAGTTGGGAAAGAGCCAGTTCTTTTTTTGCATCAAACTCGGCAACCCCGGCTATCTCATCAACGATCTTCCGCCGCTCAGTATCACTCATCTCAATGATGCGATTAATGTCCCCCTGCATGACCACATTGTATCCATGGGGGACAATGCCATGGCCTGCAAGAAAATCAAGCAGTTCACCCTGACGACAGGGGCGGCCATTCAGATAGAGGTAATTATAATAGGTACTTTCGGTTCGCTTAATTCTGCGCCGGATATTGGTTCCATCTGAAAAAGTGATCTCAACTTCAGCGGTATTTCGTTCACCATTCAGATTTATCAGATCAGTGAGGCGCTCAGCACGCAGGTGCCTTGATGATGAAAGGGCAAGAACAAACAGAATACTATCGATGATATTGCTTTTTCCAGAGCCATTTGGCCCGGAAATTATTGTAAATCCGGGCAGGAATGGAATTTTGGTTTTTTTCCCAAAAGATTTGAAATTATCAATCTCAAGTTGTGTAATATGCAAATCCTTACACCAGAGCAAGGAGTGAAACTATTCTTCCTGGCTTACGAGTCTTCAGCAGGTTCTTTATCTTCTGCAATGATCAGAGTATTCGAGCCACTTCTTTGATGCTGGTCTTTATATCTCGACCGTGCATCACGGGCAGATGCAATGATAATCTCTTCTCCCATGTCTTTTTCAGGTTGAAGTGTTCCATCAGGCTGCATTTTAAGGGTTATTCTATCCCTGACCGGTACAGCCTGAGCCTTGCCCTCTTCACTCTGACTTCCGGCATTTTCGCGCTCTGCTTTTCCACGTGAAATAGGAGGCGCAACAGCCTGGATAACTGGTGGCGGACGCTGCTCCTTCTTCAGTTTCATAACAACCGCTTTCATATCCAGCACTTCATCCGTCAGACCCTTGACAAGCGCATCCATATCAACCATCTTCCGCTCAAGAAGACGTACTCGTTCATCAAGATTATTCGTCCCGTACCCTTCATCACTCATGAATAACAGCCCTGATTAACCCTAAACCACTATCTGTGTTAGTGTTTGATACCAATACATATATATTTCCCTTCTCATTATTCCCAATTATCAGCATCATACCCCAGATAAATCAAATTATTGCATCAATTTTGAACAGATTCACAAAACAATATTACCCTTTTATGCCAGATGTGTATGCACATGTCCTATCTGGAAACGACTGATCCAGACATCGCAGCGATCATCGATAAAGAAACAAATCGTCAGATTAACGGTCTTGAACTCATCGCTTCAGAGAACGTCGTAAGCAGGGCGGTCCTTGAAGCCACTGGTTCTATCATGACTAACAAGTATGCTGAAGGGTATCCGGGCAAGCGATACTACGGCGGCTGCGAATTCCATGATATGGCAGAAAATCTGGCACGTGACAGGGTATGTTCCCTGTTTGGTGCAGAACACGCAAATGTACAACCCCATTCAGGCAGCCAGGCCAATATGGCGGTATATTTCGCAGTCCTAAAACCGGGTGATAAGATCCTCTCAATGAACCTGTCACAGGGCGGCCACCTTTCTCACGGCTCTCCGGTAAACTTTTCTGGTATCATCTACGAAGCACACCAGTATGGGGTTGATCTGAAAACAGAACAGATGGACTACGGCGTAATCGCTGAAATGGCGCGGAAAATAAAACCAAAAATCATCGTTTGTGGTGCCAGTGCCTACCCGAGAGATATCGATTTTAAAGCATTCGCAGAAATTTCACAGGATGTTGGTGCGTATTGTATGGCAGATATTGCACACATTGCCGGGCTTTGTGCAACCGGAATTCACCAGAATCCGGTCGGACTTACCACCTTTACAACCTCAACCACGCATAAGACTCTTCGTGGTCCTCGTGGTGGATTTATCCTGTGTAATAAGGAATTCGCTGCACCCATTGACAAGGCAGTATTCCCGGGAATGCAGGGCGGACCGCTGATGCATATTATCGCAGCCAAGGCAGTCTGTTTTAAGGAAGCCTTAAACAAGGAATTTGTGAACTATTCAAAGCAGATCGTGAAGAACTCACAAGTCCTTGCCGAAACTTTGAGCGCAAATAATGTCCGCCTGGTATCAGGTGGCACTGATAACCACCTCTGTCTGCTGGACCTGACCAATTTTGGCTTAACAGGTCTGGAAGCAGAGCAGGCACTTGGAAATGCCGGAATTACGGTCAATAAGAACACGATTCCAAATGAAACAAAGAGTCCGTTCGTCACCAGCGGTCTTCGTGTCGGAACACCTGCAGTCACCAGCAGGGGCATGAAAGAGAGCGAAATGAAACAGATCGGTGAATGGATATCTGCAGTCATTCGTGACATTAAAAATACCGGACTTCAGGAAAAAGTCAGGGAAGAAGTCAAATCCCTTGCCAGCCAATATCCTCTCTACCCTGATCTGACATGATATTAGATGGTAAAGGACTGGCAAGCCGAAGACTGGAACTGCTGAAAGAAGATATTATTGAGGGGAAACTTACCCCCACTCTTGCTACCGTCATTGTCGGAGATGACCCGGCATCACATATGTACGTCCGGATGAAACACCGGGCCTGTGAACAGGTAGGAATTGCATCTGTTAACATTTCTCTCCCTGAAAATACTACAACCCGCACCATCCTTGACAGGATAGAGCATCTGAATGAAGACCCGGACATTGATGGAATACTGGTCCAGCTCCCTCTGCCTGAATCTATTGATACCGAAGCGGTTCTTGCTGCAATTATCCCACAAAAGGATGTTGACGGGTTTCATCCGCTCAATATGGGAAGACTGGTTGCAGGACTTGCAGGTCCGCGGCCATGCACGCCCAAGGGAATTATGACCCTTTTGAGTGAATACAAGATACCTATTGCCGGAAAACGGGCAGTTGTGGTTGGAAGAAGTGTGGATGTAGGCCGCCCGATAGCACTCCTGCTCCTGCATGCCGATGCAACGGTGACTATCTGCCATAGCAAAACACAAAACCTTGAAGAGATTACAAGGCAGGCAGATATCCTAATCAGTGCAGCAGGAAAAGCAGGCATTATTACAGGAGATATGGTGAAACCTGGTGCAGCAGTGATTGATGTTGGAACAAACCAGGTAAACGGCAAACTGTGTGGTGATGTGGCATTCACTGATGTTGAAAAAATTGCGGGAGCCATTACCCCGGTCCCCGGCGGTGTTGGTCCGATGACCATCGCATCACTCATGGAAAACACCGTTGATATTGCAAGGAATAGATGCGAACATTTCATGTAAAGGGCATCCACATCGGCAGGAAACGTCCGGTCCTGATGGGGATTCTTAACATCAGCCCTGAATCTTTTTACACAGGCTCTTTTGTTCCCATTTCTGCAGTGCAGGAAACAGCAGAGATAATGATAACATCAGGCGCCGAGATCCTCGATATCGGCGCCAGGAGTACAGCCCCCAATTGTCATCCGCTTTCTGTTGCTGAAGAGATAACCCGGGTAAAAAAATGTCTGGCCCAGCTTGATGGCGGGGACTATGCTATTAGTATTGATACCATGCACCCGGAAGTACTGAGGGCAGCCCTTCGCTATGACATCAGCCTTGTAAACGATATTTCGGGACTTGTCAATCCAGAAATGGGCAGTCTCATCGCTGATGCAGAGTTGCCGGCGGTTCTCATGGCAACACGTGAAAACCCTGGTGATGCCAGATCATTTCAGGAGACACAAAACGCAATCCATGCAGTTCTCGTGCGGGCAAGTAAACATGGCGTCAAAGATATCATTCTGGATCCAGGACTCGGGAAATGGACAGCGGAGCGGACAGCAGAAGATGACTGGGATCTCTGCAGGCGTTTCGGCGAATTAAAGCAGTATGAACTGCCTCTTTTAGTCGCAGTTTCAAGAAAATCATTTATCGGAGAAGTTACCGGACAGCCACCGATGGGGCGACTTGCCGGAACTCTTGCGGTTACCACCAGATTAATTGAGGAAGGGGCAGCAGTGATTCGTGCCCATGACATTTCAGAGACCAGAGATCTCATTACGAGCGTGACACATATGAAAGGAATTGCATGAATCAATTTCAGGTATTTGGAATCCACACCGAACTGATAAAGCCAGGGGATTCCCTTCTGGATCATATTACTCTTGCAATGAAACAGCAGGACCTCGTGTTTGAACAGCATGACATACTGGTCCTTGCAGAGTCAGCAGTTGCTACAAGTCAGGGCAGAATTGTCGCACTTGAAACGGTGAAACCATCACTTCACGCACAGGAAATTGCCGCACAATATGAAATCGATCCTAGCCTTGCAGAGATTGTTATTCGCGAATCTGATTCAATAATAGGGGGGATTCCAGGATTTTTATTGTCCATTACATCCGGACATCTCCTCCCTAATGCCGGTGTTGATGGATCAAATGCACCTGACGGGTATGTCACCCTCCTTCCCTGTGACGCGAATGAATGGGCACATGATCTCAGAAAAAAAATTCATGCAGATACCGGCCTTTCCATTGCAGTCCTTGTCATAGACAGCAGGACTCATCCGATGCGATATGGGTGTGGCGGTGTTGCAATCGCCTGTTCAGGCATCCCTGCTGTTATAGATGAACGGGGCAGAAAAGACCTTTTTGGCAGGGAACTGAAAGTAACCAGAAGGGCAGTTGCTGACAATATTGCCTCAGCAGCAGAGCTTATCATGGGCGAATCAGATGAGCAGATACCTGCTGTACTGGTCCGGGGTCTTGAAATAGAATTTGGGGAGTATGAAGGAATTGAACTTATCTCACCTGATGAGTGTCTCTTTATAGGAAGCCTGAAGAGAGCATACATTACTCCCCCCTGACAGATTTTTTGAGTTCATACAGGAGAATCGTAATTCCGGTGAGGATAACGATAATCGGCCAGAAAGGAAATGAAAAACTCCACCATCCGATATCATTACCAAGCCAGACTATGCCCCAGCATAGAATAAAAAGACCAAGTATAAAAGCGCCAATACTCATTCTGCTGCAATACTCATTCATTGAAGGTATATCCAATTATATTAGTTCATGAAAAAACTCATACGCGATGCAGGTTACAACCCGAACGGCATTTCCCAGGCATGGCCGCAGGCACTGCATTTGCATTTCGCAACCATACTGCCTGATTCAGTTGTCACTAAATCATCAAAATCCGTTTCTTTTGAGTTACATTTGGGGCAGATAATATCTCCCATATCCTGCATACATTTCTGAACCTTGATCTATTTCAAACCGGTGCTGGAATGAAAAGCAATTTCATTCGATAATGGATGTAATTTCATTCACCTGGAAAAATAATACAGTGTACGGGAAAGTTTTTTCGTACAAACGCCAAATAGGAGATCTGTAATGTTTTTTCAAAGGGGGTTTTTATGATTTTGCCAGGAAAAATTTTTACTGCCACTTATCTGGTTTTAGTGGTAGTGCTCATTTGTGCCATCGCACAGACAGGAACAGCAATTCCTAATCAGCAAGGACTTCTTACAGTCCCTTCATCGTTAAACCCGGTTACACCACCGACAGTAGCTGCTCTATCCTCGCCGCCACAAATCCAATCATCTGCACTTCCTTCAAGCGGAATAGCCCTGCAAGTCTCCGCTGAATATGCACCAGACCGACTCATTGTCAGATATAACCCGGATAAACCCAGGGCTGCGTCTGCTATGATGTCAATTCAGTCTGCAACCAATGCAAAGGCAGGAACATCTGTTGTGCAGGATTTAAGTGAGGCCGGTATTCCAGGTATGCAGGTCGTATCAGTGACCAGCAATTCACTAGAGGACGCAATGAAGACATATAAGGACAATCCTGATGTGCTCTATGTTGAACCTGATTACAAAATATCGCTGAGTCCTGTCGAAAAAACCGGAAAAGGAGCCGAAACAGATACGATGAGTATCAGCAGTGCAGCATATCCAAATGATCCCGGCTATCAGTATTTATGGGGCATGCACAATACCGGACAGGCTCCATTTTACGGAACTGCCGATGCTGACATTGATGCTCAGGAAGCATGGGGAATTACTACCGGTTCACCTCAGGTGATTATTGCAGTTGTTGATACCGGCGTTGATTATAATCACCCGGATCTGGCTTCAAACATCTGGCAGAATACTGGCGAGATCATCAATGGAAAAGATGATGATGGAAACGGGTATATCGACGATGTCAGGGGGTGGAACTTTGTCGCAAAAAATAATGATCCGATGGATGATAGCGGACATGGTACCCACTGTGCCGGAACGATTGCTGCTGTTGGAAACAACGGCATAGGAGTTACCGGAACAGCCTGGAATGTTAAAATTATGCCCCTGAAATTTTTAAATGCGCAGGGTTCAGGATTTGTTTCAGATGCTATTTCAGCAATATTATATGCAAACCGGAAAGGGGCTGCAGTCATTTCAAACTCATGGAGTGGCACTGGATATACACAGTCGCTCAAAGATGCAATTGACTCGTCCTCATCAGTTATTGTCTGTGCGGCAGGAAATAGCGGAGCAAATTCGGATGTGAACCCTCAGTACCCTGCAGCGTTCACCAGCAGCAATATTCTTTCCGTTGCAGCCTCTGACTACAATGACAAACTTGCTTCCTTTTCTAATTATGGAACCGCATCAGTTGACCTTGCAGCACCGGGAGTGAGCATTTATAGTACCACAAAATCAGGTAGTTACCAGTACTTAAGCGGTACATCAATGGCCACCCCCCATGTAGCAGGTGTTGCGGCACTTGTCAAATCGCAAAACCCGTCCCAGTCTGGATCGCAGATACGAAGCAGGATCCTCAGTAGTGTTGATGTTGTCTCTTCTTTATCAGGGAAGGTTGCATCAGGAGGAAGACTCAATGCAGCACGTGCTCTTGGAGGAGTCTCTCCAACACCGGCGCCAACAAAAACTCCCACCCCTGTTCCGACATATACTCCATATCCGACCCAGACACCGGCGCCAACAAAAACTCCCACCCCTGTTCCGACATATACTCCATACCCTACCGTGACGCCGACTCCGACACCAGGTAACCAATTAGTTGCGGCGTTCTATGCTGCACCCACCTATGGGAAATCGCCACTACGGGTTCAGTTTATAGACCAGTCCTATGGAAACCCAAACCGGTGGACCTGGTCATTTGGTGACGGAGGATTTTCATACCAGAAGAACCCGTATCATACCTATTTTAAGAAGGGAACGTTTTCAGTACGACTTACCGTAAACAGAGGCGGCTTTGCTAGTTCAGTCTATAAACAGCGGGTTATTACGGTAACCTAAACCAAAATTTTTTAAAAAAAATCAGATCTGGATAGAAGCAAGAGCTTCTTTTATTTTTGCCCGCCAGGAATCGGGAGTCCGCTGATACATTTCAGCGGCTTTTTGATGATCCGGATCGTCGGTATTTGTTTCAATCCGGTCAAGTGTGAGACGGGCAGTGTCAAGAACCCAGCAGTCTACCACTGATTTATCTACCGCAACGATTGATTCTGCCCGGATGGACACCAGATTTCTCCCGTCCGGAGCTTGAAATACCCCTGGTTTTCCAACCACTGCCACATAAGAAGGCGACTCAATAGTGGATATCTGGTGCAATGCCTCAGGCTGATAACTCCCGGCACTAATAAAAAACATCCCAGTCGGATCCATTACCCGTATCTGATAAAAAACCGCTTCCCCTTCAGATTTTTTCTTCTCAGTCAGAGTCCCGGTAATGAACACCCGGTTGCACCGCTCACCGGTTGGGAGCAGAATATATGTCGGGCTTTTTTCATCAGTCCCTTCTCTGAAATGATGGTATGCTTCCCGAAGTTCTGTAGCAAATACTCTCTTTGCAGACTCACGCTCAAACCTTCGGTTTGCAGGATTATCACTCATGTAATGGCCCCTCCGCACGATTTATCAATTCAGCCAGTCTTCCTGGATTAAATTTTTGAAATTCGCAATTATACGCAAATAACCGGTTATCAAATGTTTTTCCCCGGCAAATCAGGTACCTGCCCAGCACCAGTTCATTCACATGATAAAAGACCGTGTCAAGGCCAAGAGGATCGTTTTCTGCCATCTCCTGTGCAGACGTGAGCGTAAGCCCGGTAAGCTCCTCAACGCCCTCGCGTGATATTATTGTGTCATACGTCTTCTGGCCATCATCAAGCCATCCCTTCACCCGGAGATCATAGACATAATTTGGCTGTATTTCATGGATGGGACAGTAGTTTTGTCGTGAAAGGACACGCCCACACCCCTCGACCGGACAGCGTTTGATAAGCCCTGACCCCGGAGACAGGTGAACGAGTGCGCCTTTTACCTCTTCATTCGGAGAGCGGACCTGCATAGTCGCCGATTCATCAGGAAGGAGTGTTGCTCCATTCAGGTTGACGGAGAGTCGTTCATTGTACTCATCTACGGAGGCATAGTAAATCCCGTATACCATATCTGGCATGAGCCGCTGTGCTGAATCATCTTTCCAGGTGATAAAACGCATAGTTCCCGACTCATCACCAAGAAGACCAGCCTGCAGTATCCGTTCAGAAGTGTTTTCATATTCCTGAACCAGCTTTACCCGAAGACATACGATCCCCGGACTTGCCTGGGTTACCGGAATAATATTGGGCCTGATACTCAGATCTTCCTCAATGGGAACTGCTGACCCAGGCAGCACCTGCATACTCAGGGCGCCCCGATACAGGTCTACCACTGCAGATGATATTGCGTACCACTGGTTTTCCTCAAGGGGAACCGCTTCTGGAGTATTCCGGATGACGAATTTTATCGCTCCGGTTTCATCTGCAAGAATCCCCCGCTGGAGGATCTGATCAATTTGTGGTTTCTCGACAGCCACTACCTTTGCTTTGAGCGAAAAAACACCAGGGGTAATCTGCCCTACCAGAGTGTCTTCCATATGGGGGATCTCATCACCTGATAGTGGTGTGATAGTTGTGCCGGAATGAACTTTCACATTCACCTGTCCGTTGAACTCATCAGTTTCAACCAGATCAAAACGGTACCAGGTTCCCTGTTCCAATAGTGGCGCCCCTGCTGATGCCCAGACGGTAAACCGTGTTGTGCCACTTGCATCAGCAATAATTCCTGACTGGGATATTGACGGAGACCGGGGAGGAAAGAGTGTGGTGACCTCACCCTCAATCGAAATCCACCGGTTTGGGGAGAGACTGCCGATAGGTATTATTTCAGGAGCAGGTGTTGCTTCCGGAGGTAATTCGGTTATTGTCGTGCCTGAATGCACCTTCAGGCTAACCTGCCCGTTATATTCATCTGCAACAGCTGATTCCACCCGATACCATTTTTTCTCCTCTACAACAGGTGCATCTGCTTTCGCCCAGATAGTAAACCTGATTGCTCCGCTTGAATCTGCTATGACCCCACTCTGCGCAATGGATGGTGAGCGGGACGGAAACAGGGTCACTATTTGTCCTTCGACAGATACCCATTGTTCAGCCACAATTTCGGAAATCGGAGTGATTTCATCGGTATTTTTTTCAACCGGGGCCGAAGAAGGGATTTCCATACCAAACATCCGGGAATAATCACTGATAATTGATCGTTCAGCCTCGGCAGGCGGGACTGAAAATTCATCTACAAACCGGAAAATTCTCTCTTCAAGTTTTGCACGGTCAATTGGGTGACCTGCTGCTGCAAATTTTTCGGAGATCCTGTCTGCAATTTCTTTAAGTTCCATTTCATCTCCATAGAAAAGGTCAGCAAGAGGGATATATAAAATAGCATACCCGCGGGGTGAAAGTAATCTGAACCCTGGAAATATGAAATCAGGAGGTCTTTGAAAAAATAGCCTTCAATTCCCGAAGGGAGGCTTCAGGATTATTCAGAAGGTGGTGGGTGACCCCGGGATCGTGGTTTAATGTGCAGCGGGTGCAGCCCCAGACCGGAGGTCTGCCAGGCTTTTCTATCCAGTCGCCAAGGGTGGTATCCCCACAGGGGTACAGCGGACAATAACAAAAGTCGCATCGCTGACCCTTGAAATGACATGGGTAATAGGGGCAATGCTCTTTTTCCCACTCAACCCAATGAGAGCCGCCAATACTCGACCAGATAAAAAAGGAAGGTTTTGTCCGTGTGATTATCCCGGACTGCCGGAGAAGGGCCTGCTCTACACCAAAAAGAACAGATGCATGAATTTTCCAGCCAATATCAGTAGCACTTCCTGCGTACCTGATATCTCCCGTCCCTTCTGTTGCAATAAGAACTGCATCTGTTACCGTACCTGAAAATGAGTGCCCGGAATTCCTGAGGGTTTGAGATTTTGCTTCAGTCGCCGTAATGACCGCGTCAATAAGACCCTGATCAGAAAAATTCCGGGTCACTACAATGATATTTATAGTCCCTGCTACCGCCCGGGACAGGAGATCTTCTGAAGGTTTCAGGTCAGGATCAGGGTGAGTAATACCAGCAGTAATAAAAACCATCAGAGGATCGCATGAAAGAATGCAGAGTGAATCAATTGAAACTGCAGTTAGCAGTCCTGCAGTCTCTGCATATGAAAACCCAAAAGACATTGCCAGGTTTTCAATTTCCTTTTCCGGGTCACCAGAAAAATCAGGCTTGACCTGATGATTTACAATAGATGTGCAATCCCTGATTCCACCATTCGGGCCAGAACTACAGACACGAAATCTCCCTCTGACGATAAGAGAGGACGATTTGAGGTAATACCTCATGTCACGCTATATCGCTGACGATCTTTGAGTTCCTGCTGTTTTCCGGCGTTCCACCCTGATACATCCTGGAGGTACCCGGTTACCCGGCTTATCTGCACCACATCATGGCAGCCGCATTCCGGACATACGGACTCTCCACAGAGCGGACAATACTCAATAGTTGCTGCAATCTCATGCGAACAATCACAGTTGTCGAGTGGGCACATTATTTCAGGGTTTACATCCCCACAAGCAGGGCACGGACTCTCGTCAACGATCAGGTGACAGGTGTGACATTTATATTTACGGTCACTCTCAGGGATCTCCTCTTTGCAGGAGTATTTATCTGCAAGTGCACGCATCTCCGTCGTCCAGTTCATACCCATATGTTCCTTTTTCACCCCTTTATTCGTATGGGAAAATCAAAAAAATCAGCCATATTTTATGACCGGAACCGTGAATACTCCATCGCCGCTTTTGCAGGATCTGGTGCTTCGTAAATGGCCCGGCCAACAATAATGCCATCAACAATTCCTGCAATCGCTTCAGGATCGCCTCCCTGAGCGCCAACACCAGGAGAGAGTATCTTCCGGTGGCCAATCAGAGTGCGCAAAAGCGATGTACGCTGCGGTCTTGTAGCCGGCGCAATAATCCCATCAGCACCCGTTTCACAGACAAGGGCTGCGATCCGCTCGGCGATGCCGCCATGGAAAAAGTCAACTGCACCCGGATGACTCATTTCAGTCACCACATAACATTCCCCCCCATGAGCATGAGCAGTTTCCACGCATGCCAGGACAGAATCCCTGCCAACAAATCCATGGCAGATGATCGCAGAAAACCCGTGTGAAAAGACCTCTTCTGCAATAAGCCGACTGGTATTGGGGATATCTGCAACTTTAAAATCAGCTATCAGCGGAAGACCCTCTTTTGATAATTGATCTGCAATTTCAAGGCCCGCTGACAGGACAAGGGGGTACCCTATCTTTATGGCATCAAGGTGCGGGGCCGTTTTTTCTGCGATGGCACATGCTTTCTCTCTGGTGGACACATCAAGGGCAAGAATGACATCATTCATCCTTATTTCTCCAATACTGCTGATATAATAAGCGGGAAGGTAATAGTCGCATCACCATATACGGTCACCGTCCTTGCATCCTCATCGACTTTTCCCCACGACCTGGCCTCATCAAGGGTTGCACCTGAAAGGCCGCCAAGGTCAGGACGGTCACCGGTCAGCTGAACCGCATAGGTGAACCCTTTTGGAGTCATCAGCATACTCTGGAGGATGTAATTTTTCGGCACTCCCCCGCCGACAAAAAATGCTCCGGCTTTTTCTGCTGCGAAACAGATATCCATTAGGCGATTCATGTCTCCGAAGGCATCGACAATTATCTTATGGGTTTGTCTGTACAGCCAGAACTGCAGGCCAATCATAGAATCCTGAACTGCCGGGCAAAAAATGGGAATCTTTTTTCGTGCTGCTGTTGCGAGGATGCCCGAGGAGAGGTGAGAGCCAATGTGAGCCAGCAGGTCACTAATCGAGAGAACAGAGCCATCAGGAATTTTTGACAGGACATCCTGCATGAACTCCTCAAATGCAATAAATGCCTCGTTTGGGAGATATACATCATATATCCGGTTAATCTCATCATGCCGCAGCTCTATGTCATTACATTTTTCCGTGCCCCGGAAATGATGGCACCCGATTGCCTCGATGACATCATGCGTAAGGTTCGCGCCGGTAGAGACCAGAACATCAATGTGCCCTGCTTCCATGAGATCAGATACGATTCCACCCATTCCGGCAGGGACCATCGCACCTGCAAGACCAAAAAACCGGGTGACACCTTCCTCTTTAAACATCGTGCTGGTTATAGAAACTGCACGCGAGAGAGCTCCTCCATTATATGCCCCCGCCAGTTCCATGGCACGTATCAGGTTTTCCACCGTCATACCCGGTTTTAGGTGGACTTGTTGTACCGGCACTTCACATTCCATAGCATATTGATGGTTGTTTGATAGCCAAGTACCTGACGTGTATGTGACCGCCCATTCGCATAAGAAAACTTCAGAACAGATGGCAGGGGCGTATCAGGTGTTTGTCAGGGATTTTCCGGATGCATTTTAAAGCGATATGTCGGGAGATAGGAAGGATCAGGCGGAACATAGCCACGTGCCAGAGGCCTTGAAAGATGGCGCCGCGTTCCAGGAGGAACTTCATACCATCCCGGGATTATCGTTCGTGATTCTAAAACGATTTCAGGGGCTGACTCGCGTTTTCCACACCGTCTGCATTTATAGCCTTTTCCTGATCCTGCACTGGTCATCCTTTTCTTGCAGTCAGGACAGATAGGAGGCGTAATAATCCGATAAGGTTTTGCAGAAAACACATACATTTTCTCTAGATTCAAGGTCTGTTTCAGGTAACTCCCACAAGCCAGGATCTCATCACCCGACCTGAGACTCCGTACCGCATCTCTGAATTTTTTGGTCGGTTCAAATGCCATACAGGGGAAAAGAATACCTTCTGCCATGAGAGGAAAAGACACATGTCCCCCTTTTCCGGTCGCAGGCATACCATGAACAATCCCCCTCACCAGATATGAAATTCCCTCCTCTGGCTCACCTCCCTCCCAGAAAACCAGATGGGCATCAGTCCCCTGGTTTGTCATCCATACCTGGACCAGATCCGGGGGCTCTGATGAAATCACTGATGCAGCATGCGACACTGAAAACGGTGAATCACCCCTGATTCCATACAGCACCGGGTCAGAAGAATGAGGAATGCAGACCGGGCCTTTCAGGTCATAATCCCAGGTGTCCCAGGTATGAGGACTGGTTATCTCTTCGGAGAGCCGCAGGCTGCCCGGATCAATCTCTCTTGCCAGAAACAGGCGCTCTTTGCTTCGATATGCCAGCAATTCCCAGGTATTATCAGAAAAATCACTACAGATGGCCGCGGTGGCACCAATCAGTCCCCGGCCCAGTTTATAGCCCTGATAATCCAGAGCATACACCGCAAGAATTTTTTTAACTTCTTCAATAGTGCAGTGCCTGCTTACTGCCTTCCAGTAAAAATCAGCAGGGGGTTTTCTGGTTGCAACCACAACTCCGGGATGAGTATTCGGGCATGAAAATGCAGCATATTTTAAAACCAGACTGCAGGCAATATGAAACGCATATTCAGGATCACCCCGGGCATGAATTGATATTGCAGCATTCCCACGAGTTTTGTAAGGAATGGTAGGGTTTAACCTGACCAGTCGTGATGAAAGAACGGTCATGCCAGATTGCCTGAGGATGCGTATGAGCATCGCGCCAAGCCAGGTAGTACACATCCCATCCGGGGCATCTGTGTCATCAAGACCCATGAAAAAGAGAGACTGTGTCATGTTATTTATATCCACATTTTTTCAGTGAAAACCAGGCAACATGGTGATTATATGCCCATTATTCGTCTGCGCACCACATTCCTTATGTACAGGTGTTATCCAAGTACCAGATACGGTATATGTCCCAGGATCGTCTGCTCCAAAATGTCATCAGTGTGATGATCATGGCAGGATTTGAAGTATCCGAAATTTTCGCAATGAGACCGAAGAGTTTTGACATCATTGCAGGAAATGGCGAACGGATAGTTGTACTGAAAGTGATATCACACATCGACAGCATTAACGAAGAGAATGCACGAGACCTGGACAGGATTGCACGAAACCTCTTTGGATCGCCTCTGATTGTAGGCGAGAGAGCCAGGGATGCTGAACTAGAACGCGGCGCTGTGTATGTGCGGTATGGAATATTTGCAATCAATTATCCTACGCTACATGATTATTTTGTTGAAGGGTCGCCCCCTCTCATTTATGCCTCACCAGGCGGCCTGTATGTGAATATCAGTGGAGAGCGCCTGCGTGAGCTACGCGAGAGCTCCGACCTCTCTCTGGGCGATCTTGGCCAGATACTCGGCGTATCCAGGCGGACGGTTGCAAAATATGAAGCAGGGATGGGCACCACCATTGAAATTGCCCTGCGCATTGAAGAGACATTTGATTCAGGAGTTGTAGAGCCGATTGACCTCATTCAGTCCAAATCTCATTTCAAAAAACCAGCCACACATGGACTGCCAGAAGAAATGCCCATTCAGGCCGCAATAGAAGAGATGGGAATGCATGTTCAGCCAATGCATCACGCACCATTTCAGGCCCTGGTCAGTTATGATTCGCATACCATTCTCACCGGATATGGATCAGCGCAAAAAGTAACCAAGCGTGCCGGAATCATCGGTAACATCTCTCAAGTGACGCGAACACATGCCATGTGCGTGATGACCGATGATCAGAAACAAAGGAAAATAGGGTGTACCCTGATGATCGGGGAGGATTCTCTTCTTTCTCTTGATGAACCTGATGACCTTATCAACCTGATTCTAAACTGATATTATTATATAGAACCACTAAACAACCTTATCCTACAACGTGGTGTTTTTGTATGTCTACACAACTTGGAGGACAACCAATTCTTATCCTTAAAGAAGGAAGTTCCCGTACTCGGGGGCGCGATGCACAGAGTATGAACATCGCCGCAGCGAAGGCCGTTGCCAATGCAGTCCGGACAACACTCGGACCAAAAGGCATGGACAAGATGCTGGTAGATACGATTGGTGATGTTGTCATTACCAACGATGGTGTAACCATTCTCAAAGAGATGGATATTGAGCACCCGGCGGCAAAGATGATGGTAGAAGTTGCCAAGACCCAGGATGATGAGGTCGGTGACGGAACCACTACCGCAGTCGTTATCGCAGGAGAACTCCTGAAACGCTCAGAAGATCTTCTCGAGCAGGATGTTCACCCAACGGTTATTGCACATGGATACCGTATGGCAGCAGAGAAGGCACAAGAACTTCTCAAGGCATTTGCAATTGATGTAAAAGCCAAAGATACCAAAATTCTCAAGAAAATTGCAGAAACTGCAATGACCGGAAAGGGCGCAGAGGCATCAAGAGAGAAACTCTGTGATCTTGTAGTCACCGCAGTTACCATGGTTGCCGAGAGCGATGGATCAGTTGACACTGAAAATATCAAAATTGAAAAGAAAGTCGGTGGTTCAATCGAAGATTCAGAGATCATCCTCGGTATGGTAATTGACAAGGAACGTGTCCACCCAGGCATGCCCGGAAAGATTACCAAAGCCAAAATAATGCTCCTCAACGCCGCAATTGAGTTCAAAAAGACGGAAGTTGACGCAGAGATCAATATTACAAGCCCAGACCAGCTTCAGGCATTCCTTGACGAGGAAGAGCGGATGATCAAGTCAATTGTTGACAAGGTCATCAAGAGTGGCGCAAAGGTCGTTTTCTGTCAGAAGGGTATTGATGACATAGCGCAGCACTACCTTGCAAAGGCAGGAGTCCTTGCAGTCCGCCGTGTCAAGAAATCTGACATGGAAAAACTCAACCGTGCAACCGGTGCAGCTATCGTCTCCAGCATCGACGCAATCCAGGGTTCTGAACTTGGGTATGCAGGAATTGTCGAGGAACGCAAGATCTCTGGCGAAGAAATGATCTTTGTCGAAGAATGCAAGAACCCGAAGGCAGTCTCAATCATAGTCCGTGGTGGAACTGAGCACGTCGTTGCTGAACTTGACCGTGCCTTTGAAGATGCAATCCGTGTGGTCGGTGTTGTCCTTGAAGACAAGAAGTGTGTAGCCGGCGGCGGAGCTCCAGAGACCGAACTGTCCTTACGACTTCGTGAGTATGCAGCAAGTGTCGGTGGCCGTGCACAGCTTGCAATCGAAGCATTTGCAACAGCTCTTGAGATCATCCCAAGAACCCTTGCAGAGAATGCAGGACTTGACCCAATTGACATGCTTGTCGCGCTTCGTGCAGCACATGAAAAGGGACAGAAGACCACCGGTCTGAACGTCTTTGATGGAAAACCGGCAGACATGTACAAAGATGGAGTTGTCGAACCACTGCGTGTGAAGACCCAGGCAATTGCAAGTGCCGCAGAAGCAGCAATAATGATCCTGCGGATTGATGACATCATCGCATCAGCCAGGTCAGCCGCTCCGGATATGCCACCAGGCGGAATGGGAGGCATGGGCGGTATGGGTGGAATGGGCGATATGGGCGGAATGGGAATGTAATTTCCCAAAACCTAAAAACGCTTTTCCCTAAAATTATTCGAGAAGGGACGACGAAGATTCAGTTGTCCCGGTTAAAATTTTTTTCACGTCTATCCAGATAATCAGACGTTTTTCTGATTCACGATCCAGAGACTGATCTTCTACTTTGACACCTTCATCCTCACCAAGCTTGATGATGCCCTGCACATAATCGGTCAGATTCTTGTCTACACCTTTAATATTCGTATCAACATCATTTTCATCAATGGTGAGCACACTGTGAACCTCGTCTACTATGACTCCCACACTGGTATTTTCAAAAACATCAGGAATGAGAACCATTATCTTTTGTTCATCACGCTCTTTTGCAGGGCTTATACCCAGAAGATGATGTAAACTTATTATTGTGGTTATCTCTCCCCGAAGATTGAGCAGACCGATAACATGAGCTGGAGCCCTTGGAATCGGTGTAATCGGAAGCATCTCTACGATTTCGCGGGCTATTCTGATATCCATGGCATAAGATTCTCCCCCCAGGTCAAACTCAAGAATATCGACTACCATACTGATGAGTGATCTATTTTTTAGATGTTTGAACCTTTGGAATAAAAAACAGAATATGTGACTGACAAGTGACAATCAGGGAATGTGAAAATGCAGGAGAATAACACCTGACTGCGTGTACTTAACAAAACCCCCCGATATCTCATGCCTGATATGTTCACAGGAGTTCCCTGACAATACTTCTTTCTTTTCAGACCTGCATATAAATTTTTGGGAATGTTACTTAAAAAACTTTAAGGAAACGATAAAAACATATCAGGAAAAATACTCCAGTGTCACAAAATATACGAAAATCACTGAGTAAACCAATATTAAAGAATAATTTTACAGGCATTCATATAATTGTTTTTTATATGCAATTATTATGTTCAAATTATATGAGAGGCTGCATATCTATTATTCAGTGCTTTTTCTACAGAGCAAACAGAATACGCGCAAAAATACCCCGTATGAAATATCCATAATAAATATCATGCGGCATCTCTCTTACCCGGCCGCACACTCAAGAAGGAACCCTTTTCATCTTTACAAAGAAAAGACTATTATATTATTGTCAGAAGTGACAGGTAAAAAGGGGATGAAAATGACCGGAAATCATATTAAAGTTCTTTTTGTTGAAGACAATGAAGACCATGCCTTTCTCGTTATCCATGAACTAAAAAAAGGGGGGTATGAACCTGAATTAAAACGTGTGGATACCCTTGAAGATGTACGGTCAGCCCTTGATTTAGAAAAATGGGATGTGTTACTTTGTGATTATGGTCTGCCGGGATTTAATGGCGTTAATGTCATTGAGGAATATAGAAAACGCAACCTGGATTACCCATTTATCATCGTTTCAGGAGAAATCGGAGAGGATACAGCAGTAACCCTGATGAAACGTGGTGCTCATGACTATGTTTTTAAAGGAAATCTCTCACCCCTCCTTCCAGTCATTGAACGCGAGATCCGTGAATCAAAAAACAGACAGGAACGCCGCGATATTGAAAATTTGCAACGTGTAGAAGCAATAAAGTTCCGGGCGATGATTGATTCATCCTATGATGCAATCACCATTTTTGAGAATGACATCCTCATT
>Ga0265295_1003565_pt1 | contig 22447 bp, 24 predicted proteins | sample Munlansysbiofilm_FD_192503 | JGI IMG/M metagenome (GOLD analysis project Ga0265295, IMG submission 192503) | Leachate microbial communities from a municipal landfill in Southern Ontario, Canada - Methane capture system biofilm | ecosystem: Engineered > Solid waste > Landfill > Unclassified ...
GCCGCCCAGCTCCTGGGCGACGGAGGCGCGGTCGGCCTGCACGACCAGCTCGCCCAGCACCCCGGCGTGCTCGTACTGCCCGGCCAGGACGTAGAGCAGCGGCGCCCACAGGGACGGATAGCCGCTGAGCCAGTCCAGCAGATCGCGATCGAGCAGTTGCCGGTAGAGCAAGCCTGTCGCGGCGCTGTGGAGCCGGTACTCGCGATCGTCGCGGTAGCGAAAGCGGTACGGCTGACGCAGGGGGCCGTGCCACGGGTGCCAGGTGCCGCCGTCGGCCAGCTCGACGTGCAGATCGACCGCCACCTTGCCGATGTCGTGGAACAACGCGGCATAGGCGACGGCCGCAGTCCAGGCTTCGGACTGCGCGGCCTGGTCTTCGGGACTGGCGCCGATGGGCAGCAGATGGGACTGCCGCAGTTTCAGGCTGTAGGCGACGATTTCCAGACCATGGTCGAGCATGCCGCCCAGGTATGCGTGGTGATGTGCTTCGGAAGCAGGAAAGGTCTGCACCAGCTCGGCGTAGCGCTCCAGGGGAGCACGGTAGAGAGTGGCGAACTGCTGGCGCGAAAGCGAGGTGCGCTGCCAGATGTGTTCCATCAGCTTCTGCCGGCGCGGGGTGCCCAGCAGCGATGCGGCCGACTCCGGCCACATCAGCCCTTTCGGGAGGTTAGTGGCGGGGGCCGGCAACGGTGCTGCAGCGACTGGAGGGCGTTTTCGCTGGAACAGGGAGAGCATGTCGGTGTCCTGATCGCGGGCCGGGCGGGAGGCCTTTTTGCCTTTTCGAGGTAGGGCCTTTCCCCTTGCACCCCATTCCCTTGCCGTTTCGACCCTTTGGCTTTTAACCGTTTCGGTATAGCGGGGCCTGGGCTGCGGCTCCAGCGTCAATGTGGAACCCGCACGAATGGATTGGACGGCGACCTGGCGCTGGCCTCGGCCTATGCTGCCGGGACGCTACACCGCCAGGTAGGCTCCCACTCGGGCGACTAAGTTGACAAACGCGACAAAGGAGACTATAGTGAACCCTGTCTCAAACCTACCTGGGAGCTGACCATGCCCACTGCGATCGAATTCATTGCCGACCGGCTGCCGCGCGTCACGGTGGAGGATGTGCGACGCTTCGCCGATACCGTCGAAATCCGGGATGCCCCGGCTTTCGCGGCCGAGTTGCAGGCGTTCATCCACGAGCGCGTCGAGGCGGTGACGCTGCCTGCCAACCTGGAAGGTGAAACGGTGGTGCAGGCCTTGCAGCGCAAGGCGGCCGCGTTGCGCTCCGACACGCGCTGGGCACCGAATGAAACCGATGTCCAGCGAGGCCGCGCCGTGCTGTTGGAAGCCTTCAACCAGCCGGACAACCTGCCGCCTGCCGAGTTCGCCAAGCTGGCGGACAAGTCGCGCCAGCAAATCTACAAGGACATCCTCGCCCGTCGGCTGCTGGCGCTGAACGTGGGGCCGCGCGGCCAGAAGCTGCCCGACTGGCAGCTCGACCCGGTGAAGCAGCAGTTGACCCAAACCGTGCTCCAGGAGGTCGAGGGCATCGACCACTGGACGATCTACCGCGCGCTGTCCGAACCGCTCGAAGGCTTGGGCGGCCGCTCGCCGGTGGATGCGGTGACGCATGGCACGATCGATGACGTGGCCGAGGTCGTGTTCAACGTGCTGGGCGTCCAGGTGCATTGAAGCAAGATCGCCATGAGCCACGAGCTGCCTCCGTTGCTGATCGATGCCGGTGAACTGCTCCAGCATGTGAGCCGCGTCGTCTATCGGGGCAGCCCGCTGTACTATGGCCGCAGCGGCACGAATCGCTACGATGATCCGGCGCGGGCCTACGGCGTGCTCTACCTGGGACGTGACCTGCCCACGGCGCTGATGGAGTCGGTGTTTCACAAGCACCAGTGGCTTGCGGACACGCAACGCTCGATCGCGCTGAAAGAAGTCCGGGCCAGGATGGTGCGCGCAGTAGGCGTGATGGACGATGTGCTTCTGGCCGATCTCACGGCGCCGGGCGTCATGGCGGGCTACTTCGGCCTGAACCTGGAGCAGTTGGCCAGCCGCGACTACACGCACACGCAGCAGGTGTCCGCACAGGTGCATGCGATGCTCGGAAACGACGGCCAGCCGTTGTTCGATGGGGTGCTCTACCCCTCGCGCAACAACTATCCCGCCGCGAGCATCGCCCTGTTCGAGCGGGCCGGAACGAGGATCAGCGTCATCGAGGACATCGACCTGGTTGACCATGTGGACTGGCCGCGTTTCGTTGCCACCTACCGTATCGGCGTCGAACCCGACCCCGGCCCGGTGGTGCCGGATGACGAAGTACCCTGAAGCAGCAAACCGAATGAAGTGGAGCAAACCGGAATAGGCATTCCTCAGCAGCAGGAGACGACCATGAACACAACGACCCGCACCAGCACCGCAGAACGCTTCGGCCGCGCCTTTGGCCGCGGATGGCGTGCCTATGCGCGCGGCGAACGGCGGGCGTCGAACTGGTTGGTGTCCAAGGGCATGCCGCGAGCTGGCGCTACCGCGCTCGTGCGGGTAGCCAAGCTGGCTGTACTGGGGGTGCTGCTCTACGTTGCGTTTTGGTTCGCACTCGTGCTGCTGGGCGTTGCGGCGGCGGGATGGGCTGCTGCTGCCAATACTTCGGATGAAGACGAGTGGCCTTTCACCGACCTCACCGAGCTGCGCAAGACGCCGGGCTACGATCCCAACCTGTACAACGACACGTCGCACGAGTTGTACACCGACGACTGACCGGCCTCGCGCTATTTCAGCTTTCCTCCCGTGAGCGCCCCGGCACCCTTGCCGCCAGCTTGGCCGGCGCTCTTGCTGCCATCGGAAAGCCCCTGGATGACGTGCCCGGCCCGAATCCCAACCCAGGTAAGGCTCGCCAGCCAGAATCCCGGCAGAACCAGGAACATCGTGCCCATGACGAACATCAGGAGCATGTCGCCGAAGGCGTTGTTCAACCCCACCAGCGGGTCAAAGTTGGTGTGCGGCCGATTCCAGCCAAAGCCCCAGCCATAAAGCGCGTCCAGAATCGTCGAATCGATCCAGCGTGCGAGCTGGAACCAGAAATCCGTGAAGAACAGCGCGAACTGCACGACGCTGACGGTGACGACCGTCTTCAGGTCATAGGTGCCCACAACCAGCACGAGCGGGATGCAGATGACCAGCGCCATCTTCAGCAAGGCGAGGATCATGGGCAGGGATTGGCGCACGACATCCATGGCGGGAAACGCAGCAATCGCGCCGACTGCCATCCCGACGTCGCCTGTGGCCCGCGTCACGATGTTCGGCAGGGTCTTGTCGATCTGGCCGCCGTAGTCCGTATAGACGCTGCCCTGGTTCAGTTTCTGCTGCCGCGGTGACGCGATGGCGCGGATCACCGAATCGTCCACCTCGGCCCGGCTCAGGAACCCGGCCCAGCCCGCCAGGCGATTCAGCAGGCTCGGGTCCACCTGACCCAGCAGGCGTGCCCGCAGGCCGTTGCTGCCGTCCGACCACCACTGCCTGCAAGTCGGATAGCCGCCACCATTGGCAACCTGCGCGAGGCCAGCATCGCGGGTGTCGTCGTAGGGCCAGGCCTCGCGCGCCGTACTGGAGCGATAGCTATCGTAGTAGCCACCCGTGTCCGTGAAAAAGCGCGAGCCGATCCAGGTCACGTCGTGCATCTGCTGCTCATCGAGATCCGGGCGCTGCATGAACAATTTGGCCCGCGCAGGCCCATAGCAATCCCGCGAGAAGTCCGCGACCTCCTGAGCCAGTACCGGGTCGTCAATGCGCGTCGCGTCGATCTCCATCCTCATCTGCCGCAGGTCCGTACCGCACGGGATCGCAGCCACCGAGGCGCTCGTGACGGCGCGCGAGAGCGCGTGCATGAAGGCCCACCAGACCGGCACCTTCGCCGACTGGTTGTTGATGGTGCTGAAAGACTGCGACCAGCCGGTTTCCGTGGGCTGCGGCACGCTGACTTGGCATTGTGCCGAGCGCGAGCTGTCGTACTGGATGGTGCTGAGGTCCACGTCGATGAACGGAATGCCCGCGAACATCACCACCACGATCGCGACGAACACCCGGTTCTCGATACGGGCGGCGCTCAGGACGCCTTTGTTGCCCTCGTCAGCGCCTTCCGCACGGGCCTTCAGCCACTCCTGCACGACGATGGCGACGAAAGGCAGCGCAAACACCCCGCTGGACACCAGCACGGCCCCAATGCCGTTGTTGACGATCCAGGACACGAGGGTGAGGTAGTACTCCAGATAGTCGGTCGTGAAGAGCGTCATGGCCCCGATCTCCCCTCAAGCGGCCTGCATCAACAGGCTGGTTTCCAGCGCGACGATGGCGACGACGCCGGCGACCTCGGTGCGGATCAGCCGGCGCCGCGCCTGCCCATCTGTCCCGCTTTGGTCTTCGCGGGCCAGCACTCGGCGGCGCATCCAGAACCATCCATAGACCGTTGCCGCGTACACGCACAGCCGCCAGATGAAGAAATACCCTGCGGAGGCCGCCAGCCACCGTTCCCAGCCTGCAACGCTGCCGACCAGATAGATGCCCGCGACGTTCGCTCCCACGGCAGCGGCAACGATCAGCACCAGCCACAGCAGCGTCTTCGCCGCGCGCCGGCTGAACAACCAGCGCAGCGGCCGCCAGGCCATGCGCGCTGGGCTCATGGCCGACTCCCCGGATTGCCCTTCTGGAGCTGGTCGAGACGATCCGGCACCGGATCGCCCTCGTAGATGCCGCGCGAGCCGGCCGCGCGCGTGCCGTGGCGCTGGATGATTGCCATGGGCGAGTTGTTCGCCAGCTCGCGCCGCAGTTCCAGTTCGGTCTTGAGGTTGCGAATCTCGCGGTCGAGCGTGTCGCTCTCGTGGTTCACGGCCTCCACGGCAAGCTCGTTGGCCGCGACGTTGGGCTCCTTCTTCCCCGTGAGCAGCGTGCGCTGCAGCAGCAGCGCCTTCTCCAGCACGGATGCCAGCGCGACCTCAGACGCCAGGCGCTGCGACAGCAGGTGCTGGTCAGGCTCGTCGCGCAGCGCCTCGATCACGCCGCGTGTGATCGGCAGCGACGCACTGCCAGCCTCGCGCAGGTTCTCCGGCGTCGTATTCCTCGCCTTGGAGACGAGATCCTGGAGCGCTTGGAGTTTGGCGTCGTACTCTTCTTGGATCAGCGGCGTGAGCCCGACGCCGGGTGTCGTTTCGGTCTTTGTGCAGGTATCGCACGTGCGCTGCTCCTTCTCGCCGAGCACGCGCGTAGCCCACTCGACGGCGGCCTGCGGCGAGGTCCAGGTCTGGCACGAAAGGCTGGCACAACTGGCCGGGGCGATCGAAGACGTGTCAGTCACGCCGCGGCCGTTGACCAGGTTGTAGCCGGCGCGGGTGACATCGCCGACGACCCTGATCGCGGGCTGGCCGGAGCCCCCCGCGTTGCTGCCCCCGACCCACGGCACGCCGTCATTGCCGCGGCGCGTCTCGGCTTGCTCGATGGCCGAGACCGCATCCGTGCTCGACACGGCGTCGCGCAGCGCCAGGCCTTCGGCCATCTGACTCCAGCCGAGCTGGCCGCCCGCCGTTTCGGCCATCTTCTCTGCCATGGCACGGCACGTCAGCTTGGAGCGGTCGAAATCCAGCCGGGCCTGCAGCACGCCATTGGTGAGCAGGTTGTACAGGCCGGGATCGGCCCGCTGGATGATCAGCGCGGGCAACGATGCCACCGCACTGGTGGCGCTCTGGATCACCGACGACATGATTTGCTGGAAACCGTTGGTGATGCCGTTGAGTTGGTTCCTCAAGGTGGTCTGGATGCTCATGTCACCGCAGATCAAGTTGCTGTTCCAGCCCACGCCAACACCGAGGGAGCGCATGCCAGCCGCACGTCCCATCGACACGGCGTTGCCGCCACCGATCGAGTACATGACGTCATCGCCGATGACGCTGCCGCTTGTCTGGTATCCCAGTTGACCCCAGGCCACGCCGCTGCCCAGCGCGAGGGCGCCGGCCAGCGCCAGGACGATCTCCGTGCGACGTGCCCGGCGGGAGAACGGATTGAATGCAGGACGGAACTTCATGGCACTACCTCAGAGGAAATCGACGCTGCCCAGGAACACCTGGCCCCGGCGTTCGCAGCAGGCATACGGCCGCCACAGCGCCCATGCGTAGTCGCCTTGCTGCGCCTGGGTAAGGAAGCCGCTGCGCGGAAAGACCGTGCAGGACGACGACAGGACGGGTGTGAGTTCTTGCCACTTGCCGGTGGAGGCATCGCCCTCCATCAGCGCGCCGGCCGGCCAGTAGCCGTCGCGGGAGTTGGCAAGCAACGGCTGATAGACGTGGATCTGCCCGCGGCGCGTGACGACATCGCCCGCACGCTGGGCCACCACTGCACCGGCCTTGAAGTCGTCGGTCTGGTGCAGGAAGCCGCCGCGGGGATACACGTTGCCCCACAGGTTCATCGTGGTGCGTGCGCCGACCTCACGCCGGCCCGGAATCAGCGCTTCCGGGTAGGCCATCTCGGGCAAGTTGTAGCGCCAGGCCAGCGTGTCCAAGGTGCTGAGCAAGTACGGCATGAACGCCGTGCCCGCGCCCTCGCAGAAGTAACCCGACGACGAGACGAACTGGTTGAACACCTCGACGCCGGGGTGGCCGATAACGTCCGAGTTTTTGAACTTGGCGAGGTTGTTTTCGTGGTCCTCGTTCGTCGTCCCGTCGCCGCCCGCTTGGGCGGACGGGTTGGGCGTGCTCATTGCCCGGACTTCGACCCAGGGGTTTTCGCCGGTATTCGAGTACGACGACACCACCGCATCGGGGATGTAGTGGCGCACCTTGATCGATGTGCGAACCGTACAGCCGGTCCATGTGCAGTAGAGCCAGTAGCAGATGCCAACGACGCGGTATTCGAGGCAGTCGGGTGACGCTACCGAGCCGACGATGGTGGCAGTGTTGAGGGCGTAGCTGCCCGTGGCGCTGAGCAGCAGCAACGAAGCCACGCCAGCACGCAGACGGCGCATCAGGTCGAATGGTCGGGTCACGGCTGGGTCCTCCGGTGCTGCTCGATGCGCGCGACAGCGCGAGCCACATCCGGCTCGCCATAGACCACGTAGCGCTGGTCCACCACGACGGCCGGGAGGCTGGTGATGCCCAGGCTCCATGCGTCTGTGACGCCCTGGTAGGCGGAGGCGATGCGGCGTTGGAGGTCGGCACCGCCGCTGGAGAGCCGGTGCTTGACGATGGCCGTGGCCTGTTCGGGGTTGGTGGGCAGTGCCGCTGAAAGCTCCGCTTCAATCCTGTGGGCTTCGTCCAGCTCGATCAGCCGCTCTCCACCCATGGTCTTGACCGGGTGGCGGCTGTCGGTGACGACCACCACGTCGGCGGCGAAGGTGGCCGGGCTGAAAACGGCCAGGGCTGCCGGCAGCGCAACGGCCAGGCCGAGGGTTCGCCAGCCCGACGCGAACCTGGAAAGAGATGCTGGCATGTCGCGTGCCCTTGAAGTTGATCAGGGCAGTAGTCAAACGCGAAGCCGATGCGGCCCCAACAAACAATGCGCATCGCGCACTGCCCGCATACTTGCTTGTCTCGCGCCCATGAAAAAGCGGAGGGTGGATCAAGAAGCCGATGTCGTCGCTACAGCAGACCGGATTCCGCGAACGAGTACGGCGTGCCTTGGCCGACGATGATGTGGTCCAACACTCGCACGTCGATGAGCGCCAACGCAGCCTTCAGTCGGTCGGTCAAAACGCGATCCGCGCTCGACGGCTCAGTGCATCCCGAGGGATGCTGGTGCGAAAAAATCACCGCGCCGGCATTCAGCTCCAATGCCCGCTGCACGACAACACGCGGATAAACCGCTGTCGAATCGAGCGTGCCTTTGAACATCGGCTCGTAGGCCAACACCCGGTTCTGAGTGTTCATGAACACGATGGCGAACACTTCGTTCGCTTCTGCGACGAGTTTCAGGCGCAGGTAGTCCTTCACGGCCTGTGGCCGGTCAAGAATCGGCCCGGCCTTGAAAACACGTTGCTCCAGCAACGCGATGGCTTGCCGGATAATCCAATCATCAGATTGGGACGCTGGAGCAAAACGTGGCTCCACGCAGGAGTCGTTGACGATGAGAGACATGGCGAACCTCCAGAATGTGAACGGAGGACGCCACCCTGGGAGGGCAAGCCCTCCTGGGGATGGAAACAGCGGAACAAGGTGCATCCACCACCGCGCAGAGGTGATTGTTCGCAGCCAGGATGCGAAGCCAACGGGTAGCGGTCAGCGCGGCAAGCTGCGCCGTAGCCTCCAAGACCGAGGGCTACCTGGGCATGTCGCCGACAACGTCGGCAGGCATTTCGGATGTGGGGGTGGCGGGCGAAGCCGCCGCGTCGCTGGCCGTATCTTCGGCCGCCAGCATGTCCATGGCCGACAGCAAGGCATCGCCCTCGATCGGCCCCTGTAGCAGGATGGCCTGGCCTGTCTGGTGATTGAGCAGTCGCAGCGATGGCGTGGCGGTCACGCCGCTCTTGGTGGCTTCCGCAGCCTGGGCGCGGATGAGCACGTCGGCACGCTCGCTCGCCATGCACTGCTCGATGGCTGGCGTGGATTCGGGGTAGCGCAACCCATCGGGCAAGCCTTGGCCGTCACTGCGCGTATGGGCATAGACCCATTCGACGGCTTGCCAGAACGCGGCATGTCCGCCCGCTTCGGCGACGCATTCGGCCAGACGTGCCTCAGCCGACGCGGCAGGCTCATGCGCGGCCAGCGGCTGGTGATGCCATTGCAGTGCGACGTCGGTGTTGTTGCCGACCCACCGCTTGAGCTGCGGGAAGTACTCCCGGCAGAACGGGCATTCCAGGTCGGCATAGAACGTCAGCGTGAATCGGCCCTCGGGGTTGCCCATCTGCCAGGGCGGCCCCGAAGGCTGCGTCATGCTGACCGGAGCGGGCGACTGCGGCGGGGATTCGCCGGGCGGCCGGAACACTAGCCAGATCAGCAGACCGACCAGCACAGCAGCCAACACCCAGGGCCAGCGCAGCCGCCGATTGCGGCGGCGGAACGCCTGAACCTGCATCGGAATGGAAGGACGTTTCGGTTCCATGGCGTTCTCCGGCTTACGGCAGTTCCAGGGCTGGCGAATCGATGCCGCGCGCCTGGTCGATCTTCTCGGCCACCTTGAAGGCCGCTTCCAGTTCGGTGCAGCCGTACTGCTGCATGAGCTGGTAGCGCTCGGCCTTCTCCTCGGGCTCGGTCTGCGCGAGTGCGAGGTACAGACTCGGCGGCACGGCACGGAACAGCACTTCCATGCTTTTGGAGAGGATGACGCCCTCGGTGAACTTGCCCGCTTCTTTGCGCGCCGACAGCATCAGCGCTTTCTGTGCGGGCGAGAGTTCGCGGAACCTGGCGATCTTCTCCACCTCGTCCGGCGGCATCGACAGGCAGATCCACCACTCGATCATGTTGAGCATCGGCTCTGCGGCGCGTGGCAGATCGTCGATGTTCTGTGTCGCGAGCCAGAACCATGCACCGAGCTTGCGCCACATCTTCGTGATCTTGACTATGTAGGGCGCGAGCAGTGGGTTTTTCGTGATGATGTGCCCTTCGTCAGTGACGTTGATGATCGGGCGTCCCAGGTATTGGTCGCGCTCGGCGATGTTGTTCACCGTGCTGATCAGGCTGATGTAGGCGATGGAGAGCTGGGCGTTGTAGCCCTCGCGGGCGTATGTAGCCAGATCGACCAGGGTGATGTCGGCCTCGGGCCACGGCGTGCCATCGCGGTCGAACATCTCGCCGTCCGTGCCTTGGCAGAACATGTCCATCGCGTCCGCCATCTCCAGCAACCGAACGCGGCGCATCTCGGGCAGCGTCGAGTCCTGGCCGCGGGTGCGCAGTGCGTTGCGCACGTCGCGCGTAAGCACCGTGCGCTTCTCGGCCACGCAATGCTCGGCGGCGTCGAGGATGCACTGGCGGATCAGCGAGCGGTCGGCCCGTGTCATCCGGGCTTCCTCCTTGTCCTCGCCGCCGGTGATCATCAGCCGGGCCGTGATCTCCAGTTCGCCCAGCACGTCGCGCTGCTCGTCGGCTTCCATCGCCGAGGTGTCCGGCGACAGGTCTTCGTCCAGCGCATCGGCGTCGAGCGTTTGCACGTCGCTGGGCGTCTCGATCAGCCGGCGCGCGTCTGCGAATGGCGCGAGGCTGATACCCGAGCCGGGGGCCAGCTTGACCCGGTTCACGGTCAGGCCCAGACGTTTGGCGAAATCGCTGAACAGGCCGAAGCTGTTGCCGGCTTCCACGATGAACAGCCGCGGCCGGTAGATGGCCGTGACCTGGTTCAAGAGGTTGTTGAGCGTGGCGCTCTTGCCGGAGCCGGTGGGGCCGAACAGGAACAGGTGGGCGTTCATCTGCCGGTCCAGGCGGTTGAGCGGGTCGAAGGTGATGGGGCCGCCGCCGCGGTTGAACATCGTGATGCCGGGGTGCCCCGTACCCTGAGCGCGGCCCCACACCGGAGACAGGTTCGCCGCGTGCTGGGCGAACATCAATTGGGTGTACCACTTGCGCCGATCCTGGTCGGGGTTGTAGCAGCACGGCAGCCAGCGCAGGTAGCTGTTGAGCGGTGCCACCTCGTCATCCTCGCGCACCGGCTGCAAGCCGGCGTTGAGCATGACGTTCGCCAGGTCCAGGCCGCGCCGGTCCAGTTCCGCGTCGTCGCGCCCGCGCAGGTAGAACGCCAGCGTTCCCCGGTAGAGCTTGTGGGCGCTGCCGATCAGGGAGCGGGCTTCCTGCACGTCCTTGAGCGTCTGCTCCGACGCCAGCGTCTCGCCCACGGCCTTCTTCGCCAGGTGGTTGAGGTCCGCTTCCAGCACATCCTGCGGCGTGGCGACCATCGTGAGACACATCAGGGTGTCTTCCGGCATCTGGTCGAACAGCGTGTTGATGGCATCCCCTTTGCGGGTTTCGCCGGTCAGGTGTCCGGTGCCGGGCGGCATGCGCAGGCGGTCGGTGATCAGCACGCGGTGCGGCATGCCGTCGAAGCACCAGGTGCCGTGCGTCACGTCGGAGTGTGGTTGGCCAAAGAACAGCCGCTGGCTGAAATCCCGCCCGCTCGCCAGTTCGATTTCGCCGTCCTCGGTCTCGTCGGGGTAGCGGGCCAGCGCATAGAAGCGCTCGCGGTCCTCTGCCTCTGGCCCGAGCAATGCGGGACGCGGATTGAACCACCGCAGCAGCCAGTCGTGGACGTCGGCCGCGGCCATGCGCCGTGCCTGGATGCCGGCGTTGGCCAGCCCGCCGCACAGGCGGTCGCAGACGATGTTCAGCATCTGCTCGGGCGTCTGGCCGCGGCGGCTTACCTGTCCGGTGGACCGGCGATAGACCACCATGCGCACGCGCCGCGTCTGGCCGCGCCAGCGAAGGCGAGTCACCACCGTGTCCTCGAACAGGCCGCCCGGTTTGGCGACCGCACGCAGGTGGTGGCCGAAGAAGCGAAGGTAGAACTCGGTGAAGGCGGTATCGCGGGCGCGCGGCTGCACGTAGTCGCGCAGGGTCTGCATGTACTGGTCGAAGCTGGGCTCGTCTTGGGCGTAGAGCTGGAGCACCCAGGGGTTCTCGTCCAGTTCATCGAAGCTGTCTTGCAGGGCGTTTTCCAGGGCATCGCGGGCATGCGCCAGCCACCCAGGTTCCCGGCCCTCGGTGCCCAGCGGCACCAGCTCATAGAAGGCAGCGACCGACTGCCCATCCTCCAGCAGCATGGACTTCGAATGCGGCACGAACTCCACCCAAGGCAGCAGTTCCACGAACGACGGCGCGACGTCGTACAGCGCCTGCTCGTCGGCTACCGTCGCCGGCCTGCGGCCCTGGACCGCCGCGCCGGGTTCGGGGATGCCGGCCTGGCGCAACGCCTCGACGTGGCGCTGCCAGCCGTCCGGCTGCTCGCCATCGCCAGCGCCGGATGCGGCCTGCTTGAGCCAGGGGAACTTCCAGCGCATCAGTAGTCCTCCACGCGCTCGCCCGGCATGGCGTACTGCACGCGCTGGTACAGCGGGAAAATCGTCGTGTAGCCCGGCACGGGAACGGGGTCGGTGCCCGCTAGGTGGGGGAACACATACATCACCAAGTCGGGATTGGGCAGGCGCTGGAACTGGCGATGGACCTCGTTGCGCGCGGTACGCGTGTAGCGCATCTGCTCGGCGGGCGCAGCCTCTACGTCGGCGTCGGTCAGCGGCCGGCGCAGGCTCTGGCGCGCGTCGAGCAACTGCCGGCGTGCGACCTGGCCGGTGCCACTGCCGCCGCCCCCCGTTTCCTGCTGCCAGATGTCCATCATGGTGCGATCGCTATGGGTCAGCAGTTCTTCCTTGCTGGTGGCGCAGCCGCCGAGTACGGCGACAGCCGCGGCCAGCGCGAGGCCCTTAATCAAGTTCGAGAGCATGGCTTTCTCCTGCGCGGTGATCGACCTTGCGGCCTTCGGGATCAAAGTCGATGGTGAGCGGCTTTTCGAGGTGGACGGCGACCTGGGCGCCGGGCTGCACATAGACGGCTGCGAAGGCCTGGCCATAGAGCTTGTTGACCCAAGCCGACATGTCACGGGCGCCACCCGCGAGGATCTGGCCGACTGCTTCCTGCCCGCTGATACCCACGGTGCCGATGGAACCGTCTGAGCCGACGTAGGACATACGGCCGTTGTCGCTCTCGATGAGCGAGGCTACGCCGGCACCGGCCGCCGTGATCAGGGCCTGCGAGCCGAGGTACTGCTGGGCGTTGCTGCGCCGATCACCGCTGACACAGGGGATGCCGTGTGGATCGCTGATCCAGCCCAGGCCGTCGCGCTGCTGGTTGCCTTCGCGGTCTTCGGGAATGGTGCGGATCGTGCCGTCGTTGAAGACAAAGGTGATGCTGCGCACCTGACCGCGCACGCACGAGAGCGTCCAGTCACCCGATGCGGTTCCGCTGAACACGGCGCCGGCCACATCGGGAATATCAATCCCGTTGGCCGTGAGGTTGTCCGGCCCGACCAGCACCTTGAAGGGGTACGGATCATTCACCGTCCCGTCGATCGGCACGCGACCGATCAGCGCCGTCATCGCCACGGAGCCCATCAGCGTCGAGTTGGTCGGCACGGTATAGACCGGCTTGGCGCCCTTGACGCCTGCCGCACGTGCGCCGGCGTTCGCCATGGTTTCTGCTGTGGTTTCCAGCGTGCTTTGCGCCGGGCCGAAGCTCGTCGGGAAGCTCATGCCGCTGCCCGTGCCACGACTGCCGTTGCGTCCCTCGGTCTTCTTCGCGTCGTCCGGTTCGACCCAGCGCATGCCGCCTTCCATGCCGGCCTCGTCGCCATCGCGCAGCCCCAAGCCCACGGGCAGGTCGGCATGGCCGCCGCCGCGCCCGCCGATGCTGTCCAGGCGCCGCTGCAGGTCGGCGAGCAACCCCTCGGTCTGCTGGCGCGAACTGGCCGCCTGTTCCTGGTCGCGGCGCAGGTTCGAGCGTTCGGATTCGAGGGCCGAATTGATGCGCTGATCGATGGAGTTCTCGCGCTGGCGCAGCCGCTGGTTTTCCTCGCGCTGCGACTTGTTGTCGGTCAGCGCGCCCTGAAGCTCGGTGCGTAACTGCTTCACCTGGGCGACGAGCGTTGCCACGGTATCGCGCGGGGTATCGCCTTCGATGCCCAACACCTTCATTTCCTCGGGCGTGAGCTTGGAACCGGCATCCGCGACGGGCGGGGCCGACGTACTTCCGCCGGAGAACAGCCGGATGGCAACGAACAGCACCAGCAAGGCGACCGGGATCATCAGCCACTTGAGCAAGCCGTTACTGCGCATGGTGGATCTCCTTGCCGTCGCCGGCTTCAGCGTCCGGCTGCGGCAGGTGCGCAGCCGGGTCGAAGCGGTGGATCGCCGGCAGCAGCGATTGCGCGAGGCCGTGCCCGCGCGTCACCAGGTACAGGACGGTCGTGTCCTCGGGTGTGCCGCGGGAGCCGAGCGCTTCGTGCTGGAAGGTGGCGGTGAGGAAGTCGCCTTGCAGCACGCGCGGGTCGAGCGTGACCCAGCTCGCGCCGGTGTTGGTCAGGCGCACGGCAGTGACCCACTGGTCTTCCAGACGCCATGACGCGAGCGCGACCGCGCGCACGGGCAGCGTCGGCATCAGCGTGCCGAGGTCGAGGTCGCGGCGCAGGTTCACCCGCATGACGCCCGGCAGCGGCTCCACGGTGCGCAGCGGCGCGTAGAGGTTCTGCGCGGCGAAGCGCGTCAGGACGACCGACACCGGGGTTTCGCGCCGGGTCGCCCGCGTACCTGCTTGGTCCTGGGCGCGTGCGGGGGCCTCTTCGGCACCGCCGGCCTGATCGCCGTAGCGCGCTGGGGTGCTGCTGCCCTCGACGATGCGCACCGGCTCCACCTCGGCCTCGCCGTCCTTGGGCGGCTCAGCCGCGATGTCGAGCAGGATCAGCGCGCCCGTGTCGGCGTCCTGCAATTGCAGCCGCGTGGGCTCGATCGGTTCGTTGGCGCGCAGGTACACCGCGCCACCCGCGCTCTGCACGCGCAGGCGTTCGCCCACGCCTGCGGGCACGCCCACGCGGACGTTCCGGTCGATGAACACGATGCGCTCCTGGCCCACCTTCAGCGGCACCGCGAGCGGCATGCGTTCCCAGCGCAGAATCTCCACAGCATGGGAGACGGGTGCCGCGGCCACGGCCAGCAGCCCCAGCAGCACGAGTACAGGGTGCTTCATGGGGTGTTTCCTCCTTGGGGCGCTTGCGGAGACAGGCCGCCAGGTGCCGGGCGCGTCGGCTCCGGGGCGCTGATGCGCTGGGGGGTACCGTCGTAGCAGTCAAGCGCCAGGCCGAACGGGTTGCGGGCCGGATCAACGTCCACCCGCGTGACCTTCACCGGGTAGCGCACGAGAGCGCGCTTGACCTGCTCGGTGCCGTAGTACTCGTCGGCGGTGATGTCGAGCGTCACCACCCAGTCGCGGTCGGAAACCACGCGCACGCGCGCCGTGGGGTCGTCGCCGTAGCCGCGGCCGGGGATTTCGTAAATTCCGCGCACGCGCTGGCGCAGCTCGCCCGTGCTGCGGCGGTAGTCGTAGTCCGCGCGCAAGAAGGCCTGGCAGGACGGGGTGAGGTACGGCGAGAGCGTGTGGAGGTTGCGCGCGTAGTCCTCTTCACCGTTCGTCGGCCAGCGGTTCAGGGTCTGGAACACGTAGAACGTGAACGCATAGACCGATTCGGGCGGCACTTCCCACCACTTGCGGGTACTGCCGGAGCGCAGGTCGGGCGGGACGTGGATGGTCAGGTCGCGCGGCGCGCTCCACCAGCCACCGCCCATAACCAGGGCGACGATCACCAGCGCGCCTGCCCCCAGGCGAAGCGTCTTGATGTGCGCCTGCAGGTGGGTGATCTCGTTCTTGAAGCGGCTCATCGTGCGCTCCTTCGGGTGGACCAGAAGCCGGAGCGCGAGATCAGCACGTGCCCGCCTACCCAGCCCGCCATCAGCGGATGGCGCGTGGCGATGCGCCATTGCAGTTGCCGGTACAGCCAGGTATCGGGACGACCGCGCTTGAGCCGGCGCAGGATGCCGCCGCCGATGAAGACGCCCAGGGCCACGCCCAGGACGACGAACGTCGGCGCGATGGCGATCGTGCGGAACACCCAGGACAGCGGCGCGCCGACCAGCAGGCCGGCGGCGCCGGACAGGCCGCAGCAGATCCACAGTTCGTCGGCGGTGAGGCCGCGCACGACAACGGGATGGCGGTTGAGCCGGTGCGGAAGGAACGTGACCGTCCCGTCCGCACGGACGTGCTGCTGCTCGGACATACCGGCCTCGCCTTACAGGATGCCGGTGGCTTCGGTGAGCAGCCAGATGCCGATCACCAGCAGCACGGCACCGATCGCGACGGTGAGGCCGAACTGGCCCCAGGTCTTGCGGCCGGTGTGGATTTCCGCGTAGGTGCCGTAGGCGTGGTAGCAGACGCCGATAAACATCGATGCCACGACCAGGAGGGCTACGAGCATGATGATGTCGTAGCCATAGTTCCTGATCGTTTCCATGATGCCGTTGCCGGTGCCGCGGGTTGGGTTCTCCAACTGCGGCAAGCCTTGCGCGAACGACAGCGCGGGCAGCGCGGCGGCGCCCAGTGCCACAGCGGCGCGCTGGGCAAGACGGGAATGGAGGATGCGGTTTTGCATGGTCGTGCCTTTCAGGTCAGGAGAGGAGGAAGAAGCTCAGGACGAGGTACATCGCGACGAAGCGGATGCAGACGCCGAGGAACTGGCGCTGGTTGAGGCGGCTCTCGGACCACCCCACGTAGGCCGTTCGGATGGCCCAGACGCCCCACACGAGCAGGACCGCGAACACGACGCCGACCAGGACGGTCGCCATCGCCGAAGGCGCGATGCCGCTGTTGGCTTGAAATGCCGAGACCTGGGCGCCGTTCATTGCTTGGCTTCCGTAGTCGTCGGCGATGGCGAAGCGGACCGCTCGGTGCGGTAGTCGCCGGCCAGTTCGGAGGGGTCGCGCGGCTGGGCACGCGACGGTGTGAGATGGGCCTGGATGCCGGCGCGCACGCGCGCCAGGTCAGCCAGCAGCCGCGGGTAATCAAAGTGGTAGCGCTCGCCCGGCTGGATGGGGGCACGCGCGGCGCTGTCGGCGACGGTGCGCTCCAGCGCGTCGAGCTGGCGCAGCGCGGCGACCAGCTCCTGGCGCTGTGCGGGGGACTCGGCCAACGCCGTCAGGGACTGACCCAGCAGCAGGGCCGTCACGAGAAAAATGGGCACGCCGCGATGCGCGGCGCGCTGCCAGATCGGAGCCAACATCGCGCCATTCCTGTGTGATCAGCAATGGCTTGATCGTGGGCAGCGAGGGGCTTTTAGGCCGCAAACAATAGGAACTCGCGCATGCCCGGATTGATGGTCTAGAGGTACTTCTTGAAGCTGCCTGCGGTCAGGCTCACGGCCAGTCCCAGCAAGGCGGCGCTGGGCAGCAGGATCAGCAGTGGATGCACCGAGATCGGCAAGGCCAGATACGTGACCCAGGGCAGCACGGCCAGCGGCATCAGGCTCGCCTTCGCGCGGTGGTAGATGAAGCCGGATTCCCGGCCTGCGTCGAACCGGCGCACGTCCCGGCGCACAAGACCGTCGATCAGGCCGACGAACGCCGCAGTGAAGATCAGTGGCAACGTGAGCACCAGAACCAGCAGGCGCACCAGGAACGTGAGGGTGGTGAAGGCCGCGGCGATCAGGTAGCTCTCGGCCCAGACATAGACCTGGCTGATGTAGTAGCGGAAGTTGCGCGTCTGCCCGTGGCTGGGTGCGCGGGCGCGCTCGGCGGTCTGGCACATGCGCTCCAGCAGCCCGGAGCGAACGAATACCCATTCGTAGCCGGTATCCACCAGGTCGTGCGCGGTGCGCCCCGGCTCCTGCACGACGACGCTGCGCGTGAAGTGGCTGGACAGGTGCCCCAGTTCGTACTGCAACATCTGCTGCGAGTGCCGCCAGCCCTGGTCCTTCCAGAACAGGTGCATGCCGATGCACTCCACGACGATCGAGAACAGCAGCGATCCGATCAGCACCCCGAGCAGCCGGAAAGGCAAGGTGATGGTGCCGACGATCAGGCCCTGGCGCTGGTTCTGCTCCCGTTGCGCAGTCGAGGCGGCGTCCTTCATGGCGAGGCCTCGTTGCCGGTGTCCTCGTCGGTGGCAATGGCCACCGCGGCAGGTTCGGCCGCAGCGGCGTCATCCAGCAGGTCGTCGGGCAGGTCCGTGTCCTGCAAGGCGTGGGAACTGGTGAACTCCCACCACTGCGTCGCTTCGCTGTAGCTCTGGCGCATGTACCCGGCCAGTTGCTGCAAGTCTGCCGGCATCACTTCGTCCGGGTCCGGCGCCGGCAGCGGCATGCGCACTTTCCAAAGCTGGCCGCCCTGCAGCAGTGCGAAGCACTGGCCTTTCGGCAGGCCGACGACGTGCGACGGCTCGATCATCGGCACGCTGGACATGCTGATGCGGTCCTGGGTGTTCGACGTGAAATCCGTCGCTCCGCGAATGTCCGAGCTGTCGGTCGCGCCGCTGACGATGGTGGTCGTATAGACCTCGACCTTCGGCAATTGCCGCGTCAGCAGTTCGGCCGTCGCGGTCTCGCGCACGCGCAGCATGAACAGGTTGTTGAAGTTCCCGATGACCTGACCGGCCTTGGCGCGGTTGCCGATGCGGGCCTCGATGTCCGAGAGGGTCTGCGTGTAGGCCGTGACTTGCAGGCCGGCACCGCCGCCCTTGTTAATCAGCGGGATGAACTCGTCGCCCATCAACTCGTTGAACTCGTCGGCGTGGACATTGATCGGCACGCGCGCACCGGCCGATGCGCCCGGTAGGCCATCGTCGATCCCGTGCTTGTAGATGTGCCCGGCGACCGACACGAGATCACTGAACATCGAGTTGCCGACCGCTGCGGCGACCTCGGCGTCGGAGAGCGCATCCAGGCCCACATAGACGATGGCCCTCTTACGGATGATCTGCATCCAATCGAAGATCGGGCGCGGGTCGGCCAGGTCGGAGTAGTTCGGGGCCAGGAGCTGCGCGATCTTGCCGCTGGTGAGTTTCTCCAACAGTGGCAGCAAGGACGCGACAATCTTGTCGAAATACGTCTTGTCGTAGCGGACGGCCGAGCGCAGGCCGTCCAGCACCGGGTCGTAGTTGCGCGCTTGCGAGAGGTACTGCTCCAGCGCCACCACGCGCTTCTCGCGCCCGATCATGTTGCGCGGGATGTTCTTCTCGTTGAGCTTGGCCTCGATCTGGACGATCACCTCCCAAGCCTTGGGCTCGGTCTTGGCGAAGTAGTGCTGGGCGTACTCGATGAACAGCGCGTCGATGTTGATGACGTGCCGCTGGATCAGCATGTAGTCCGGGCGCTGTCCCAGTTCCACCAACGCGCGCGCAATGATGTTGACGAAGCGCCAGGCGAACTCGCGGAACGCCGCGCTGTTGCCTTCGCCGGAAAGCTGCCCCGCGACACGGGTGGCCACCTCGCTGATGCGGCCGAAGCGGCCCACGGCGTTGTAGCGTGCGGAGATGTCCGGCCAGCCCAGGTGGAACACATAGAACTCGCCTTCGCGGCCGGCACGCAGGGCTTCGACGTACATCCGCTTGAGCAGGTCGGCGTCCCCCTTGGGGTCGATGACGATCACCACCTCGTGCTCGCCCGCGGTGTTCACGCGCCGGATGTCCTGGGTCACGAACAGTTCGGCCAGCCGCGTCTTGCCCACGCGCGTGGTGCCCAGCACCAGGGAGTGCCCGACGCGCTCGCCGAGCGGCAGGCTGACGTCCACCTCCTCGGGTTCGATGCCGTGCAGGCGCGGCAGGCCGCCCACAGGCGGCAACGGCCTCACCGGGTTGAAAGGCACGTCCCAGCCGGTGAGTTTCGACAGCCGGGACAGCGGGAACGGCGCGAACTCCAGCCGTTCTTCCAGCCGTCGCGCCAGCCGATAGGCTGGTGTGGGCTCGACGTAGCGGCGGAACTCCGGCCGGTACGTCTGCATGAGCCTATGGGTGTGCTTCTGCTCCCACAGGAACCCGCGCCCCACGAACAGCCGCTGCTGGCTGACCGGCACGTCCTTGCTGGTCATCACGTAGCGCGGCAGGCGGCGGATGTTGCACCGGTAGCGCAGGATGACGCGGGCATCGCGGTAGCGGATGGCACCGTAGGCGCCGAACGCCAGCGCACCGCCGACGCCCATGGCGGGGCTCAGCGCGAGCGACCACGGGGCCACCAGGGACAGAAACGCGGCGCCTGCACACGCCGCGACGGTATATAGCTCCACCGCTGGGCGAAGCAGCACCTCGACCGGCTGTTTCCCCGACATGGCTTCATTGCTCGATGCCGGTGGCCGTGATCAGCACCGGGTAGTGCCGCAGGCCCAGGCGCTCGGCCAGATCGTCGCCGGACACGGGCGCGAGGGGTACGCCGGGCACCAGGGCGCGCAGCCGCGCCAGGCCCTGCACGGTCTCGACGTTGACCACCAGGCCGACCGCGCCGCGCTCGCGCAGCGCTGCCGCCTGGCGGCGCAGCCAGGCCTGGGACGCCTCGTCGTCGCCGACGACCACGAAAGGCCGCAGGCCCGGTGCCTCGATGACCCGCCGCGCGACGGTGCCGGGCGTGAGCTTGGCGCTGCGCACCGGCAGCATCGCGGCCTCGTCTGTCGGCGTGGCGGGAACCTGGGGCGTCGGGATCGGCGGCCGGGCCGGCGCGTTGGCGCGCGGCTGGAGGTTCAAGGCTTCGTAGTACGGCAGCGCCGACGCGCCGCCGCGGTCTTCGACCACGATCAGCGGCTCGCCGGCAAGCGAGGCCAGCGGCAGACCCGCCAGCAATACGAGCAGGCCCTGCAAGGCCAGATGGGATTTCGTCATGGGGATGTCTCCTGACGTGCGGCGAGAACCGCGGCGGTTGCGCGCGCGCCCTGTACGCGGGCAAGGTGGCGGGATACGCTGCGCCGGTAGCGGGCAGCGGGCTCGCCCCCGGCAGGACGGTGGTAGCGGCCGATCGCCAGCAACCAGTCCTCGCCGGGGGTGTGCTGCTCGCGCAGGATCTCGGCGGCAATGGCGAGGTTGCGGTACGGGTCCAGCAGGTCGCACGCGCTGGCGTAGCGCTGCTGGTGGTAGCCGAGGTTGATCTGGCCCAGGCCCGCGTCGATGCGCGTGGGGGGCGTGGAGCGCATCGCCCGCTGCAAGCCGGCGCAGGCATCGGCGCGGGTCGCATAGCGGCGCGACTGGCCGGCGACATTGAGCGACCACGGCCACGGGACGATGCGCCCGTTGCGGCGGATGCCGCTCTCCTGCAAGGCCACGGCGTAGAGCACCGTCGAAGGAATGCCTGCGCGCTGCGCAGCGAGTTGGTAGGCCGGTGGCGGAACCTCCTGGGCCTGGGCGACGCAGGCGCACAGGCCAGCGGCGAGCACCAGTGCGCGCAGGGGTGCGGCTATGGCTGGCGCTGCCATTGGCCGTTCACCTCGCGCACGACCGCCGGCAGGTCACCGGGCACCCCCAAGGTCAACCAGCGCCCGCCGTCGTGGTTGAGCGTGATGCTGCCGCTGCGCACGCGCGCCGGATCGACGTTCGCGCGCTTGGCCCAGTCGCGGATGCGCCCGTCGTCCTGGCGGCTGCCGACCATGTACAGGTCGAACTCGGTCCCCGAGGATTGCAGGCGCTGCACGAGCTGGCCGCAGGCATCGCAGCCGTCCTTGACGAACACCGCCGTGCGGCCGGAGCCGCGCGTGGCTCCGGCGACCGGCTTGTCGTCCGGCAGGTTCACCCGCTGCATGCCGGGGTTCAGTCGCTGCCAGGCCTCGTCGTAGGCGCGCTGATAGGCAAGCAGCTTCTCGACGCGGCGCGCCTCGACCTGCACCTGCAGTTCTGCGTAGCGGCGCCGTTCCCCATCGGTGCGGGCCTCGATGCCCAGGGCCGACAGCGGGTCCAGGTTGGGCGAGTAGATGCCCAGCGGCCCGTCCATCAGCTCGCGGTAGCGTGCCCACTCCTGCGGTTGCAGACCCCATTCGCTCGCCACGCGGTCGTCCAGGATGCGGGCGACCAGCGGGCGCTCCTGGCTCTGCGCATTGCGGGCGGGAGGGGTGGCCGACTGCTGCGCCCACGCGGGCCACTGGGTGGACACCAGCAGGAGCGCGGAAAGGATGATCGATGGCTTCATGCGATCTGCTCCGGTCAGGGAATCGCCACGCGGCGGGTCTGGTCGCCGGCCTGGAACACCGCGGTGTTGCCCTCGACGGCCTGCAAGCGCCACGGGCCGACCGCATCGCCGGGTAGCAGCACCTGAAGCTGGTCGGGCGTGAAGTCGCCACTGCTCGGCGCGACGGACACGCTGCGCTCGCCGGCGCGCAGTTCGGCACCGACGATGCGGAACGAGAGCGGCGGGGGTTCAGGCTTGGCGGCTGACTTGCTCGGTGCGCGCGGCTGGGCGGGTGCTGCGGCGCGTGCGGCGGTCTGGCGCGCCATGACCTGCTCGACTTCGGCGCGCAATGCCTGAAGGTCGTCGGCAGCGGCATAGGCGCTCAGCGATTTCTCGACCTGGGCCGCACGTGCTTCCAGGATTTGGCGGGTGTCTTTGAGGTCTGCCGCCGTGGCGACGGCCGGACGCTGCTGGATGGCCTCGACGGTCTCGGCGAGGCCTGCTGCCTGCGCTTCGAGGCGTTGCAGGCGGGAATCGAGGCGCTCCTGGTCGGCCTGGTCGTTCATCGCCTGGTAGCCGAGGGCAACGAGGACACTGAGGCCGATCAGCCAGAGCCACATTAGGCTCTGCACCACCACGGCGGCCGTTGAACGATGGGCGGGCTGCGGGCCGTTCATGGCTGGCCTCCCGATGCCGTGGGCGCCAGCGGGAACGTCTGCACCGCCTCGGTGGCGGGCAGCGCGGGTGCGGTGTCGGAGGTCATGCTGTCGCCGGGCCGCTCGAAGCAGATTTGCCGCGCGCGGTCATCCGCGTGCAGTTCCCA
>Ga0265295_1003566_pt1 | contig 22421 bp, 21 predicted proteins | sample Munlansysbiofilm_FD_192503 | JGI IMG/M metagenome (GOLD analysis project Ga0265295, IMG submission 192503) | Leachate microbial communities from a municipal landfill in Southern Ontario, Canada - Methane capture system biofilm | ecosystem: Engineered > Solid waste > Landfill > Unclassified ...
AGGAAAAGCTTGTTTTGGTTGCATTCTTATTGAACAAGCAGAACATATTTTCCAGAGCATATAATCAAAATCATTACCAAGCAAAATGATGAACTTTTATTGTCGACCTGCGGAATGTGAGATAATATGTTATTTTAATTGGTTATAAATTATATTTAATTAATAGCTTCTTTTTTGTTAATTATCGTGCAGGGCATGCAGAATATATAAATAAATCACCAGAAACTACATAAAAGAACATGTTATATATAGTACAATTCTATCAGAAACGGTGTTAGGATTATTCTCTATTATATCCTCTATTATAAACTATTCACACTATTAATACAATTTCCAGGAGGTTTCCTATGAAAGTAAAAATAACTGAAACTATTCTTCGAGATGCGCATCAATCTCTTATCGCTACCAGAATGCGCACCTGTAATATGCTTCCAATTGTGGAGAAGCTTGATGAAGTCGGATACTATTCACTTGAGATGTGGGGAGGAGCCACATTTGACAGCTCTATAAGATATCTCAATGAGGACCCATGGGAAAGATTAAGGGACCTGAAAAAACACATGAAAGAAACCCCTGCACAGATGCTTCTCAGAGGACAGAATCTGGTCGGATACAGGCACTATCCAGATGATGTTGTGGAAAAGTTCGTTAAAAAAGCCCATGAAAATGGTATTGATATTTTCAGGGTATTTGACGCTGTCAATGACATTCGTAACATGGAAAAAGCTATCAACGTAGCTAAAAAAGACGGAGCCGAAGTACAGGGTGCCATAGCCTATACCATAAGTCCTGTTCATACAACAGATAAATATGTAGAGCTTGCAACCGGACTTGCAGAACTTGGCTGCGATTCCCTTTGTATCAAGGACATGGCAGGCCTTATATCGCCACAACAGGCATATAATCTCGTGAAAGCACTCAAGAAAGAAGTGAACCTTCCTGTTGATCTGCACTCACACTGCACATCAGGAATGGCACCTATGAGCTATACAGCAGCATGCAGAGCAGGTATCGATATACTTGATACTGCACTTTCTCCCTTTGCAGGGGGAACATCACAGCCACCAACCGAATCGATTGTTGCTGCACTTGCTGAAACAAAGCGCGCTACAGGACTTGACCTTGAACTGATATCGGAGATATCACAGCACTTCAAGGAAATAAAAGAACACTACCGCTGCATACTTGATCCCATCTCCGAACAGATAGACACCAATGTGTTGCTTTACCAGATACCAGGAGGCATGCTCTCAAACCTCGTATCCCAGCTCAAAGAGCAGAATGCACTGGATAAATTCGATGAGGTTCTCAGGGAAATGCCGCTTGTACGTGCAGAACTTGGGTATCCGCCACTTGTTACGCCTACAAGTCAGATAGTTGGTACCCAGGCAGTGCTCAATGTGCTGATGGGTGAGAGATACAAGGTAATTCCAAAGGAAGTCAAAGATTATGTTCGTGGTCTTTACGGAAAAGCACCACAGAAGATCAGTGATGAAATTATTGCAAAGATAATCGGTGATGAAAAACCAATTACCTGCAGACCGGCAGACCTTCTCCAGCCAGAGTATGAGAAGATGAAGAAGGAAGCAGAAGAGATGGGCATCATCAAAAAGGAAGAAGATATCCTCACTTACATACTCTACCCGGCAATAGCTCCTGCTTTCCTGAGAGGAGAACTTGAAGAAGAAGATCTTGCAGCAAGCGTGGAAATGAAAAATCCATGTGCTGTTTCATCAGATGTTTTCATGATACCAACTGACTATACAGTGGAAGTGGACGGGGAAGTTTTCAATGTAAAGGTAAATCCTGTTTGCGGTTCTGTTAAAGTTGTTGAAGTAAATGAGAAGCCGAATGCAGATTGTGTACCCGGTGCTGTGACATGCCACATGCAGGGAATGGTGCTTTCCACAGAAGTTCAAGTCGGAGATTTTATTGAAGAAGGCAGTATCGTATGTGTAATTGAAGCTATGAAGATGGAAAACGCCATCCATGCGCCACATGGGGGAATAGTCAAGGCCATACTTATTGCAGATGGTGACGCTGTAAAATCCGGCGATGTACTGATGAGTATAGAGTAGGTGAGTCTGCATGTTCAAAAAAGTACTTGTAGCTAACAGAGGCGAGATAGCCATCCGTGCAATGCGTGCATGTCGTGAGCTTGGTGTCCAGACCGTGGCAGTGTACTCAGAAGCTGATAGTAATGCCCTTTTTGCAAAATATGCGGATGAAGCATACCTGATAGGTCCGGCACCTTCCAGTCAGAGTTACCTGAACGGAGACAAAATAATTGAAGTAGCACTTGAATGCGGAGCAGAGGGCATTCACCCGGGATACGGATTCCTGTCCGAGAACAGTAAATTCGCCCGCAAGTGTGAGGAAGCGGGAATTACCTTTATAGGGCCTTCAAGCAAGTCCATTGAACAGATGGGAAGCAAAATAGCTGCCAGGAATGCCATGATAGAGGCAGGTGTACCGGTGGTCCCAGGAACAAATGAGGCCATAACAGATCCTGAAGATGCGGCAGACATTGCAGATGGTATTGGTTATCCCGTTATGATCAAAGCATCTGCCGGTGGTGGCGGTATCGGAATGAAAATAGCACATTCCAGAAAAGAGTTTCACAGTACCCTTAGTTCCATACAATCTGTTGCAAAATCAGCCTTTGGTGATTCAACCGTATTTATTGAAAAATATGTCGAAGAACCAAGGCACATTGAATTCCAGATACTTGCAGATAAGTACGGAAATGTAGTCTATGTCATGGAAAGGGAATGTTCCATACAGCGCAGGCAACAAAAACTTATCGAAGAGGCACCATCTCCTGTAATGACACCTGAACTTCGAAAGGAGATGGGCGAAACTGCTGTTAAGGTTGCAAAGGCCATTGGATATGAAAATGCAGGAACTGTCGAATTCCTGTACTCAAAAGGGAATTTCTATTTCCTTGAAGTCAATACCAGATTGCAGGTGGAACACACCATCACCGAGATGATCACGGGAATTGACCTTGCAAAACAGCAGCTTCATATTGCCTGTGGTGAGGAATTACCGTTTAAACAGGAAGACATCAAGATAAATGGCTGGGCAATCGAATGCCGCATTAATGCTGAAGACCCGCTGAACGACTTTGCACCATCTCCCGGAAAGATAAGAAGATATCGTTCTGCAGGCGGACCAGGTATCAGGGTTGACAGTGGAGTTCACATGGGATACACTATTTCACCTTACTATGACTCCATGATATCAAAGCTCTCTGCATGGGGACGTAACAGGGATGAAGCCATTGACAGAATGCAGCGTGCATTGTACGAATACGTGGTCGTCGGAGTCACAACCAATATTCCGTTCCACAAAGCAGTCCTGAAACATCCTGCATTCAGAGAAGGAAAACTTACTACTCATTTCATAGAGGACAACAATATCATAGAAGCTGTGAAAAAGGTCATGGAAGAAGATGCTCCAAAAGGTGCTACCTTGGCTTCAGTACTCGATAACAAGGATATGAAAATAGCTGCCGTAACAGCTGCTGTAAACTCATATGTAAATACTGCCAAGAAACAGACAAAGTAATAAAGCTTGGTAACATTATTGGCTTTGTGGGTAACCGATATTTGTACGGTGGAATACGTGTGGAAGATAACAGAACAAAGATCGTCAAATTGTTGAGATTGTCTGGAGGAGTTCCGGTCTCAGGTCAGGAAATAGGAGAAAAGCTAGGCATATCCCGGGCAATGGTCTGGAAGCATATAAATATCCTCAGGGAAGAGGGATATGTTATCCGTTCCTCTCCTAAAACTGGATATATACTCGATGCATGCCCGGACCGTATAGACCCGGATGAATTGAAAAAGATCCTGAGGACGGGTCTGATAGGAACTGATATCAGATACTATTCAGAAGTAGGATCAACTAACAACACTGCCCGGGAAATTGCAACTGAAGCTCCTGAAGGAACCGTGGTAATTGCAGAGGTGCAGAAGCAAGGTCGTGGACGCCTGGGAACACGGTGGCAGTCACCACCTGGATGTATAAGTTTATCCCTGATATTAAAGCCATCCATCTCACTTAAGAACGTATCGAGAATAACACTTGTTGCAGGAATAGCAGTGACAAATTCCTTAAGGAAAATTGGGGTCGATGCACGCGTGAAGTGGCCAAACGATGTGCTTGTCAAAGGTAAAAAGATATGTGGAATACTTACAGATCTTGGCGCTGAAATTGAAAAGGTGGATTATGTTATCCTTGGTGTTGGCATCAATGCTAATATCAAGATCATGGATCTGACAGCTGACATCAGAGAAAATTCAACGAGTATTGCTAATGAACTGGGTAAAACAATTGACAGAACTGCTTTTGTTGCATCTCTGCTTTATGAAATGGAACAGGAGTATATAAAATTCAAAACGCAACAATTCACTGATATCGTTGATGAATGGATCAATCTCTCTGACACCATCGGAAAGGAAGTTAAGATAAAAACACCAAACGAACTCATTGAAGGTAAAGCTGTGGGAATTACTGAAAATGGAGCACTTGTCATCCTTGACAGGAATAAAAAGCGACGTGAGATAATTGCAGGTGCATGTCACTACATTAATTGAACAATGAAGTGATACTTTCATGTTATGCTCAAACAGAATCTGCAATATCGTTATTGCATCTGTACTTTTTTTTTCAATGGCATCATCGGTATGCGCTGACTTCGTACTCACAAGTGACTACAATGAGCCCTTAATTATAAAAGAGTACAGAGAACCTTTGCTGATAAACGGAACCGGAATATTCCTGACAACCGGAAACTCATGGAATTTTTATCAGGGGTATGTTTTTACGGTCAATAGCGTAAATCTTGAGAAAAAACAGGTGTGGGTAAAATTCCTGCATGATGACGAACTCCTAAAGGAAGAAATTCTTTCAGAAGGGGATGTTTTTATCTATGCTAAAGACGAGGAAATTTTAAATATTACAGTGGATACGATATACATCAGTTCCGGCAGCGAACTCATTACCTTCAAGCCGGTGTATCAATACCAGGATAGTGACCTTCCGATTGCTGTTCTAGAAGAGGATGGAGAGAACATCGGTCAAAGCGATGACAATCAGACATATGGAAATAATACTGGCGGTCAAACAAGTGGGTTTACAATATTCCAGACGCTAGCCTGCATCTCTTTTTTAATGGCATGCAGACGAATATTAAATTGATTAAAAAAGAATGGTGGAAAAAGAAATCAGAATTTCAAATCTCCCTTCTCCATTAATACTTTAAGGTCCTCAAGACTCAGGCGACCACTCTTCTCCAGTTTATCTTTGGCAAGCACGAGATGCTCTTCTTGCTTCTTGTCATCTTTTTCAACCTGGAGATCATTGAGCTTTTCAAGATAGACACCAAGCTCATCTCTAAGCAACTCGATCTTTTTCTTCAGAGGGTCGATCTTTTCCCTGATAGGCGCAGATACAGCATATTTCTCAGATATCTGAGAGTGTGCTTCATCAGCCGCTTTTCTGAATTCATCAGCCTGGTTATAGAAATCTATCATTTCAAGATGATATTTCTGGGATTCTTCTGCAAGCTTAGCAATCTTATCACCAAAGTCGTCTCTTGAATCAAACACATCTTTTGAAGCTTCATATGTCTGCATTAATTTCTGATGGATATCGTTTGCATCAAATGCTGCTCCAAGACGCTCTTTTAGATCTATCAGCCTGCTAAAGAGGTCGATCTCATGTTTCAACGGAATATCAGCATTCAGGAAGAGATCAAGGTCTGCAGCATAGGCTTTTGAAAGAGTTTCAACACTGCCTTTGGATAACTTATTGAGTTCATCCCTCTTTGTTTTAAGTTCATTGATATTATCAGACAACTTACGTGTCTTTTCATTAACCTCATTTCTTGAGGACTTTAAGGCAGCTATCTTTGCATTGATAGAATCTCTCTTGGACTTGACATCACGTGCCTTTGCCACCAGACCCTTTACCTTGGAATTAAGACCATCACGCTTCTTTTTCAGGTCATCTGTATTGGTTCGATGAAGTTTTAGTTCCCTGAAGATACTTTTAAGTTCACGCTCATGCTGACCGATCTGAGTACGAATGTCGTTCACTTTGTTCTTCAGCTCTTTTTCATTCATTGAGGAAACATCTATATCAGTCATGCTTCAACCTCTTCTGCATCAACAAGCATGGGCTGTTTCTCCCAGTATTGCAATGCCTCTTTATGACTTTTTATTCTGTTGTCGAGCCATTTGTATCTTGGTGATATTTCGTTCATTTCACTTTCCAGTGAAGCTATGGAATTATTATAGCTCTCCTCTGAACTATCGATAGAACTTAGTTCTATTTTTGAACTGAGAGCTTGTTTTATCTTTTCATTTATAGCAGCAAGACGATCATTGATACCTGGTGCTTTTGAACTAAGACCAGAGACACTCTGCAAAATAGAATCTACCTTTGTTTGCTCTTCATCAGGACTAAGTGAACCTTTCACCTTTGAAAGCTTTTCTTTTACAAAGGACATTTCTCTGGAAAACTCGCTATTATCGGAGATCGAATCATTTAACTCATCAAGCAACTTTTCTGCCTGATAATAGAATAATTGTCTCTTTTCAGTTAATATATCTACTTTTTCCAGAACCATTTCCCTGTTGTTCTTAGAGGAATCGATCTTTTCCTGAGCAACTTTCATTTTATTTTCAAGTTCATTGAATTCAGAAGTATATTCATCTAAGAACTTCTTATGCTTCTTAAGAACCCCTTCAATGAGCCCTTTTCCGTCAAAGGTATTTGGCGCATTGTTTTCTGCGCCCGAAACCGCTATCTCATCATTCATAACAAAACCTCGTAGCTTATATCCTGAATACCTGGGCATGTGCTACTTCATCAATAATCCGTATATGATCTTTATCTACTACACCGCAGTCAACGGCACAGGCAACTGCATTTTTACCAAAGATGTTAATATTGGATGCTTTTGATATAATATCAATAGCGTTTTTTTCTGATACAATTTCTCCTTTGTAAAATTCTTCTGATATTGTAATAGTGATATTTCCTTCTTTAAGGGTTTTTCCTATCAATTCCCTGTCACATAGGGCAATGATAGTTGTGTCACCTGATTTGTGGATCTTTATATACATAGGATCACTTCTTCAAACTACTTTTACATGTTCTTTATCGGGTTTTATCAAATCCCCGGAACGTCTCATTTTGGATATCAGCTCTTCAGCATGCTGGCGATCCATCTGTTGATTCTGGGCTTCTATGTAGACCTCTTCAAGCGGTGCTTTCCCACCTGGGTGTTTTTCACCGACCATTTTAATGATCTGTTTGATTATCTTTATCCTATCTCTCTGGCTCTTGCTTGTGCCGGATGCTATGATGTCTACATCAAATGCACCTGTATCAGGGTCAACACCGACCTGGCGCATACATGAATAAACTATTTTGGTAGTTCTTTTTGCATCTTCCATTGTCGCAACGTTGCTAAGTCGCAGACGTGCGCTTGCTTCTGCAAGCCTTACAAGTGCCTCAAGCTGACGTGCAGTGACCGAAACAGGAGCATCCTTACCATCTCCCATTTTTCGCAGGTCCATATAGAACTTGACAAGATGCTCACGTGCATCCTCCTCCATTATAGGGAAGATATTCCTTCTTGCATAGGCAACATACTTCCGGAGCATATCTGCATCAATGACGGGTTTGATAACTTCCATATGGTCGTCGACCTGTTCCTGGGTTACTTTGCTTGAAGGCATGTTCTTGCGCTGCTCAAAGAGTTCGCCGGCATAATGCGACTTAAGAATATGTTTTGCTATTCTTGAATCCAGATCTTCGTTCGGTGTATCCAGCATAACAAATATCATATCAAATCTTGAGATCAAGGCAGGTGGCATGTTGATCTGCTGGGCTATGCCCTCATATCTGTCAAAACGCCCATATTTTGGATTTGCAGCACCAAGAAGCGCACATCGTGTCTTCAGTGTGGCGAGGATTCCGGCTTTTGCTACACTTATAGTTTGCTGTTCCATTGCTTCGTGGAGTGCACTTTTGTCCTCTGTGCTCATCTTATCCATTTCGTCCACTGCAGCAATACCCATATCTGCCATGACAAGGGCACCTGCTTCCAATGTCCAGCGTCCGTCCCCCAGATCATCCTTTACTGCTGCGGCAGTAAGACCACTTGAAGAAGCACTCTTACCGGATGCAAAAACCCCTCTTGGGGAAATTTTGACCATGTAACGCAGTAACTGGCTTTTTGCAACACCCGGATCACCTATAAAAAGCATATGAATATCTCCACGTACCCTGGAACCATCCGGTAGATGTTTGGCAACACCTGAAAACAGTTGAAGCGCAAGAGCTTCTTTAACTTCCTCATAACCATAAATGGAAGGAGCTATTGAACCTATCATTTTATTGTATATTTCCGGATCCTTGCTCATGGCAAGAATCTCTTCCTCTTCTTCGGGACTTATCTCGAGTTCGTCAAATTCCAGATCCATATATTCTATGGAATTTGCATGTAAGACCAGATCATAGAAAGGAGATTTGCCCTCTCGGGTGGTTCGCTGATGAGAGCGCAGGACTCCATTGATAATAACACGATCCCCCGGTTTAACGATGCCTGCAAGGTCATCTTCGATATCTACATCAAGACTTTGAGGTTGTGAACCACCTCTGAGGTTCTCAGGAGATTCCTGTATCTGGAGTTTCTGAGCATCAATAAAAACAGACTGGTTTATAAGTATCTTGAACGGACCTTTTCGGCCACATGTTTCATTTTCACAGTCAATGGGTTCTATAAACTTTATCTCTGTCTGGGGAACCATTGTCACATGTTCACAACGCATGCACTGGAATGCAGCATTGAGAACCTTCGGACGAACTTCTGTTGCCTTACGGATCATACCCTCAATTGCAACGAACTGCAGGAGATGTTTGCTACGAAGATCCCTGTTAGGAATCTTATTAGGTATCCTTACAAAACGGACCTTTGCATCAATAAGATTTTTCTCAACAGGGAGGTCTATCTGCTGAAGTGCATTGTCTGCACTAGGCATTACCTCATCCGGATTGGAAAGAAGTTCACTGGCAATTTCCCTGTCAAATAACTCAAGAACAGAGAATTCAACTTCCAGACTACGCTTGTCAGGATAATTGTTAGCGAGTTGCAGAACGCTATCCCAATAATATTTTTTAAGGAACACTACGAATTTTTCGTCCCACTTACCTTCTGTCATGGTTACACAATAATTAGTTAAAAATCATTTAGGGAATCCAACATAGCCTTCAAATGATATGAACATTTCGAAACATATCTCAAATGTCATCATCATCAGAATCGTTTTCACCGATGTACTGCCTCTGCATCTTAGCAATGATACCACGAAGTGTCTGTACTTCCCGTGGAAGCAGGCAAGCTCTTCCAAATATTCTCCTGAGCATCAGCTCGGTCTTTTCCCTCTTATGTTCCGGATAGTCAATATCATTAAGAAGTTCGGCAAGATGTTCATACAGTAATTGAATATCAAAAGGGTCTGCCAGCGGAGTATCACCATTTGTGATTTCATTTAGCTCATAAAGGACAACAGCTACGGCGTGTGACAGGTTCATGACCGGATAGGTGTCTGATGTAGGGATCGTCATGATCATATCACATTTCTTTAGTTCTTCTTTTGTAAAGCCATTATCTTCTCTTCCAAAAAGTATTGCTATTCTGCCACTCAAATCATTCAGACGTTCTTTCATCTGGGAGGGAGTGTATCCTGGAACTCTCAGGTGTAGATCGAACCTTGAACCGGAGATACCTGTAGTACCTATTACAAGATTACAGTCATAAGTAGCTTCTTCAAGAGTTGAAACGATTCTTGCGTTTTTCAGCAAGTCTCTTGCATGTGAGGACATAGCCCTTGCTTCCCCTTCAAGCTTACAGGGATTTACAAGCACAAGGTCAGAAAAACCAAAATTCTTCATTGCCCTTGTAACTGAGCCAACATTTCCCTGATACAAGGGTTCAACGAGTACTACTCTGATATCCATTTTAATGCTACAACCGTTACTTCTTTTGTGATTTGCGTTACTTAAGCCTGTTACGACATATAAGTTTAATTAGCCAGAAACATTTTGCAATTTATTTAATAAGAAGAAACACAAGGTCTCCTGATGTAGATTTCCTTGATGAAAATGTTTAAATATCATTGAGACTACACTCATTCAAACCAAACCGGTTACTTATAAGTAAAAAAAGGATTTCAATTCTCGTAATTATTATATTTATATCAAGATCAGGAGAAAATCAAATGGCTATGTATTTTTCAGGCATACCAATAGATGGAGAAATGATTAGATTGACTTTCCCAATAGTCATGATATTAGCGACTCTTTCCATTGGTATTTTCATAATAGGAATGTATATAAACTTAAAGAAGTGGGGAATGGGCTCCACTGGATATGGTCAAGCACCTTCTAAAAGTATTTTAACTTTTCCTAAGATGCTTATGTATCAGATGAATGAACATGCCCATGTGCACAACCAATCCGTTCTGGAAACATTTGTACTTGACATATTGTTCCAGAGAAGGATATTGCGAAGAAGCCCAGTCAGATGGTTCATGCACTTCACTATTTTTGTTGGATGGATGACTCTATTTATACTGTCAATTTTGATGTTCCTTGTTGAAATGGTACATATGATTGGTGAAAAAGCGGGGTACGCAAGTTCACTTCCTCAGTACATGGACCCGGCAATATTCAGAGAAATCCTTGCAGTACCAAACGACATCTTCAGTTACATATTGTTTATAGGTGTCGTAATCGCAATATTCAGGAGACTCTTCATTACAAAGGCGAGGGAAGCCACAATTGCATATGACTCTGTTCTTCTTATCGGTCTGACAGTTATCACAGTTACCGGATTCATTGCCGATGGTATCAGGACCGGAAGGTTCTGGGGCTTTGATATGCCTTTTGAATGGGCACCACCAATGGCGCTTTTCCACGTTGTGATCTCACTGCTATTCTGTATAGCATATATCCCATTCAGTAAATACATACATATGATTGCAATACCACTAACACTCCTTGCAAACAAGGGAGGAGAATAAAATGGCAAAACGTGAACCTTCAATTAATACAGAGAATTTTACAGCAGTCCAGCTCATGGAACTGGACTCATGCAGTCGTTGCGGTGAATGTGTGGAATGGTGTCCAACATACGATGCATCTGGGCAAAAACCCGGACTTGCACCAAGGGATAAGATTCTCAGATGGGGAGAGTACATGAAAAAGTCTTATGGACTTCGTGCAAAGCTCTTTGGCCCAAAAGAAATACCTGAAGAAGAAATCGAGCAGTTCAAGGATGACGTGTATGGCTGTACAACCTGCGGAATGTGTGCAACAGTCTGTGAATCAGCAATTAACACTGTCGAACTCTGGGAATCCATGCGTGCAAACCTTGTAAAACGTGGAAATGGTCCATTCGGCAAGCAGGGTGCTTTTCTTAAACTCATTGGAGAGTACAAGAACCCATATATGGCAGATAATAAAGACAGGACGAACTGGTTCCCTGAAGATGTCAAGATCGAAGACAAGGCAGAAGTACTGTATTACGGGGGATGTACAGCGGAACTCAGACAGAGAAAGCTTGCACTTGCTACTGCACGTGTGCTCAATAAGTTGGGCATCAAATTCACAATGCTCGGCGAAGATGAGATCTGCTGTGGTTCTGCACTTATCAGAACTGGGCAGTACTATGTCAATGATATTGCAAAGAATAATGCACAGGCAAACATAGACAATATCGCTGCAAAAGGTGCAAAGACAGTACTTTATGCATGTGCAGGATGTTACCGTTCATCACTGATTGATTGGCCCAGGCTCACAGGACAGGAGCTTCCATTCAAGGTAGTCCATATCGCGGAGTTCTTGCAGGATCTCATCGAGAAAGGCGAAATCAAATGGGAGAAATCCATTGATAAGAAGGTCACATACCATGACCCTTGCCACCTTGGACGTCACGTTGGTGTGTATGATCCACCAAGAGCTGTACTTGAGGCAATCCCAGGTATAGAATTTATCGAAATGGACAGGATCAAAGATAACCAGCGCTGCTGTGGAGCTGGTGGTGGTGTGAAAGCAGGTATTCCTGATCTTGCACTCGATGTTGCATCAACACGTGTTGAAGATGCACTTGCAACAAAATCAGATATTCTTTCAAGTGCCTGTCCATTCTGTAAGAGAAATCTCAGTGATGGAAGGGATGCAATCGGTGCAAAGGAACTTGAGGTTGAGGATATTATTGTTTTAACTGCAGAAGCAATGGGAATCGACCTTAGTGACACACCAGAGTGATTAATTTCACTCTTTCTTTTTTTATTTTAGGACAAATAAAAATATACTTATCAATACTATTTACTTTCACATGCAAATCCCTTATGAATTACTTGGTAAGGTCTTTATTATACTCGCAATAGCTGCATTGCTAGTTTTGGGGATAGCATTGTTACTTGGAGCTTACAGTTTTAAGAAAAAGAGAATACTGTTTCCCAATTTTGTTCTGTTCATTCTTTACCTGTTCTACGGCCCTGCAAAATGGATATGCAGGGTATTTGGCATCAGGGATACCCTGGTTGATGAGATACTAGTAGAGGTTCGTAATGCTGTAATGCTGGAAAAATTCAAAAATATTAAAAACAAGAGAGTTATATTCCTGCCACAATGTCTGCGTCATCCGAATTGCAAAGCTCGTTGTGATCCTTTGATAGGCTACGAATGCAAAACGTGTGGACTTTGTGACATAGGAAGCATATGTGAAGCTGCTAAGGAGCGTAACTTTGAAGTTTATGTCATACCTGGTGGTAGCTTTGTTAAAAAAATAATTAAAGCTCGTCACCCTGAAAGTTGTATTGGTGTCGCATGTTATCCAGAACTGTCTGAATCCATGCAGGGAGCATCACCTTTTATGGTAGTGCAAGGAGTTCCATTATTGCAGGATGGATGTTATAATACCAAAGTAAACGTTGAAGAAGTTATCAGGAAAATGGAGGAGTGCGATGTATAGAACAATAGGAATATTGCTTACTATGGTTTTCATATGTTCCATTATACTGGCACTCATTGCATTGGCTGTAAGTCGAATTAGTCTTAGTAGGCATGTATGGCTTGCAGGTTTCTTCGCTGGAATACTTGACTTCTTTTTTATGCCCTTAAAATATTTCTTTTATAAATTCTCAGACCCACGAATACTTGATAAATGGATGGTATCCCTCAAAAATATCTCTAACATGAATGAGTTCAGTAAGACTCAAAAACGCATGATAATAGCGCCTCACTGTATGCGCTCAATGGATTGCCCTGCAATCTCCACAAGAACCGGGATACAATGTATCTCCTGTGGTAAATGTGTATTTAGCAAACTTAAGGACGATGCAAAAAAATATGGATATGACCTCTATATAGTAACAGGCTCATCTTTTGTAAAACATGTTCTAAAGGAAAACGACTACGATGCAGCTTTGCTAATAGCTTGTGATTATGAGCTGAACAAGGTCATGATGGGACTTAAAGGTGAGAACCTGATAACATACGGCATTCCCATGCTCAATGACGGGTGCTTCAATACGAAAGTTGAGTATGCTGAAGTGATCAAGACCTTAGAGATGTTTTCTAACTAAAACTCAAAAAAAGTATCACAAATGTATGATCTGATAATCATTGGTGGAGGACCTTCCGGTTCGTCTGTTGGAAGAATAGCTGGAAAAAAGACTTAAGACACTTTTATTAGAGAAAGAGGAATTTCCCCGATACAAAGCATGTGGAGGAGCACTATCCGAACATGCAATGTCCTATCTTGATTTTGAGATACCTGAAAATATAATAGAAAGGGATATTTTTGGAGGAAGACTGCGTTTCGGAGACAAAAATGTAGAATACTACAAAGATTACCGGGTTTCCGCTATTGTAACAAGAAGTGCATTTGACAATTTCCTGCTTGAAAAAGCTAGGGAAGCAGACATAGATATTCATTTAGGGGAAAACGTCACAAATATTTCACAGGATAGCATGCATGTTTGTGTTATAATTAGCAATGCAACCTACCAAAAGCAAGTATCTTTTAATTGCAACCGGTTCCCAGGGAACACTGAAAAATATTGTACGAAGGCCTGATAGCAAGGAGTATGGAGTTTGTCTTGTTACCGAAGTTGTAGAAAAAGATGAAGTAATAGATCACTACATAAAAGGTAACTATTCAGCCTAGTTCTCTAGCATCATTTCTCTAATTCAGGAACAAATGATTTACCATCGAATATTGCACTAGGATGGTCATTCTGGCCACCTACTGATTTATTGGTCTTTTTCCTCTGACTTTGTATCTGTTTTTTCTTTCGTGCATAAGAATCAGTAGAGGGTGGTTTGCTACTATTGCGACTATTCTTATCAAGCATTTATTCCAGATGCTTGACACGTTCTTCAAGCTGCGCAATACGTAGAGCTTGTTGTTCAATAATGAGATTTTGTTGTTCAATTATCCCAAGTAATCGGGTTACAAGTTCCACTACTGCTTCTGGACCAGCTTCATAAACTGCAAGTATTTCTTCTCGTTCTATGAGAATCCCCTCAGATCATCAGAATCTTTTGTCTGAATGTAGAATGAAGTCATAATATATTGATTTTTGTTTTTTGAGATTTATGGCTGAATAGTTACAAAGTAGCAAATCCAAGTGTACCTGAATCAGCCCCTCATTGCAATATTACCAAACATATTAAAAACCATGTGCTTTTCCATTGCACAGGATTTGAGCAGCGAAAGAGCCCTGTCCATTATTTTGGAAGCTGCAAATATATGCAAAAGCGGAACATCTCCTTTTTCATAACGATCTCCCATCTCTTTCATTCCCTCTATGAATCCAAGCTCTATCAGATCAACAGGGTCCATGCCTGCATCAACTGCTTCCAGGACAGCAGATTCAGCTTCCATGTTGTCAAAGTTAAGAACAGATTCCCGTGCTTTTCTTATTATCTTATCGAATAGTGATTTTTCAGATTCCATATAAACAATCCCGATTTTTATTGTGGAGTAGCCCTCTCCCATTAGTAACTAAATCCACTTCTGTCGTTTTGATCTTTTGATATAATCAATTTTAATTGATTTAAAACATTTAAAGTTGATTATGTGTCACTACTATATAGAGTATTCGACTCAGACCTCATTCAGGTAAAGCATGATTCAAAATCTTCCATCAGTATATTTATTATATGGGAGGGGCTATGCAACCATAATGTCAGACAGGGAGATCATATCTACATTCAAATACGTTTCACGCATGAAGCCAGAATTTATGTTATCAGAGCTTACTGACTATCTAAATGAGGAAACATCCGTCCAGCAGGTATACAAAACTCTTAAACCCCTGTTCTTTGACCTTGGAGTAGATGTTCTTATCGATAAAGATGATTTCAGGATTCTTCGTGCAATCCCTCAAAAGGAAATGGAACTTACTGATGAGGAAATAAAAAAGAATGACCTCTTTTTCAAGTCAACTGCTGTTTCCAGAAAAATGGAACGTTATATCGAACAATATATCGAAAAGAAGACCAGCAAAGATTGGGACGACCCCATCGTTCTAGATAAAATAAGAAGAGCCATTCGTTATCAGAAAGCCAGCTACTGGAAAGAAGGCAATGCAAGAAACATAAGCTATGAAAAAGGATATAGCATCCTTGGGTATCTTGCTTATCAGTTCCCTGTATATTTTATACAATTCCAATATCTTCTCTACGAACTGGCAAAAGACGGCCTTCTGAAGAACCGTATGAAAATACTTGATGTAGGAACAGGACCTGGCACAATTCCACTGGCCATTATCGACCTCTACAACCGTCTTGATGATCGTAAGGCAAAGATCCATACAATTGAACTCTTCGACGAAAATATAGAGGCGTATGATTTCCTTGTCCCACAGTATGCAAGCATAAAATCAAATGTCACTGTTGAAGAACCAATCAGAGCCGATGTGAGTAAACTGGAAATTGAAAAAGTTCCGGACAATATTGATCTTATGGTCTTTTCCAATGTCCTGAATGAGATGAAAGATTTAAACTTGGAACAAAGGGCCGATATCGTGAAGAACATGGCAGAAAAACTCTCACCTGATGGTAATATCATAATAATAGAACCTGCTGACAAGGTTAATTCAACCAAGATGAGAGCACTCACCATAATACTGAAGAGAATGGGAATTAAGATTTACAGTCCATGTTCATTCATATGGTCGGGTGAATGTAGCCTTGAAACATGCTGGAGTTTTGAGCATAAAAAAGATATTGGAATGACCAGGCTCATGGCCAAACTGGCAGAATGTAATGAGCCATACCGTTACATCAATACCGATATCAAATACTCATATTCAATACTCAGGAAGGATAAACTCTCAAAACAGGATCTCATGCTTCCTGAAAAAGCAAAGTTTGCAGCCATGTCAAAAATCGACAAACATAATACTAAACGTATAAATGTTGTAGGTTCACTGATGTCAGCTGATCTGGGTGATGAGAAGTACAAGCTCTACAGAATATGCGACGGTACTTCAAAAAAAGCAGTCTATGCAGTGTTACCATCCCACAACCTTACAGAAGATAATGAACTGATCACAAAAGCAGGATATGGCAGTATAATTAAAATCTACAATGTGCTTGTCAAATATAATGAAGCAACTGATGCCTATAACCTGCTAATGGGGAAAGGGACCACTATTGAACTCCTGTCTGGGGACATGAAAGAGTAAACAATTTATCCCAAAAATTTATTTTGAACTGGAAGAAGATATTGAAGGGACATGGGAACTATACATTCCTGTGTTCAAAAATATAATTATCGATTTACCATTCAAGCTAATAAAAATCTGATCTGCATGCATAATAACAAATCTTCAGTCTATATCCCTCCTGAGATCCTGGCACCTGCTGGTGACCCGGAAGCCCTGAGAGCTGCTATAAAAGGAAGAGCAGATGCTGTTTACCTTGGAGTTGCGCAGTTAAATGCCCGGCAGGGCGCAAAGAATTTTACCGTAGAGGAACTCCGGGATAATATTGCTCTTGCACACTCCTATGGAGTTAAGGTATTCATTGCCCTTAATATTCCCCTCAAGCAACATGAGGTTCAAGAGGCCATAGATATTGTTCATAAAGCATATGCATATAATGTAGATGCAATTATACTGGAAGACCTAGGTCTTTTCTTTTTACTAAAAGAGCATTTCCCAGACCTTCCACTGCATGCAAGCACCCAGATGACGATCCACAATCCAGAGGGTGTTGATTTTATGGAGCATATAGGTGCTTCCAGAGTCATACTTTCAAGAGAAGTAAGCACGGAGCAGGTCAAAAATATTATAGACAAAACATCTGTGGAAATTGAGCTTTTTGTTCACGGTGCTCTTTGTTACTCATTTTCAGGCCGATGCCTGTTCAGTACTGCCATAACGAACAGAAGCGCAAACAGGGGCGCATGTTTCCAACCTTGCAGAAGGCCTTATAAACTGTCAGTCAACGGACAGATAGTGGACAGCAAATTAGTAGGTGAGTACCCAATAAGCTGTGCAGAACTCTGTACTTTCCCGGGTCTTGAAGACATTATAAAGACCGGCGTTAAGAGTCTCAAAATAGAAGGCAGGATGAAAAAACCGGAGTATGTGACTGCCAGTGCCAGAACCTACAAAACCGTTGCAGAAAAAGTATGCGATACAGGTGAGAATTTCAGCACTGAATATCTTGAAGAAATGGAGAACGAGCTTGCAAAACTGTTCTACAGGGGCTTTACCCGTGGTTTTGTTCTTGGTGAAGAAGATGTCACACAACGCAAATACAGTGCCAATTACGGCGCCTATCTGGGAATAGTGGATAATCTAACTAAGTCCACGACAGAAGGTGAGCTGACCATCATACCTCTTCATGATATAAAGGTAAATGACGGCATCAGCATAAATACTCGCATCAGGATGATAGGTTGTCGTGTTCATGGTATTCTTGTTAATGGTGAGGCTGTACAGCTTGCCAGGAAAGAAGAGAAGGCCACTCTGCTGATAAGTGCAAAGACCAGCAAGTCCATAAGAAAGAATGATGAGGTTTATGTATCCACAGACCCTCAATTGCTTGAAAGCTTACAGAACATTGAGCTTCAAACCACTCCCCTGATAATAACAATTCATGCAAGAAAGGGAGAAAAGCTGCATATCAACGTGAAAAGCAGGACTATGGAAACTGAAGCCATCAGTGATTACATAGTGCAGGAAGCAAAAAGTTCCCCCACAAGCCAGGAGCAAATGATAGCAACTCTTGGAAAACTCGGTGATACAACATTCCATGTCGAAGATATTGTTCTGGATGTTGACGATAATATTTTTATTCCCCTTGGAGCACTTTCAGGCACAAGAAGAGAAGCAGTTGAAGAACTGTTCAATTCCAGATTCCCAAGAGTGGGCAGGAACCGCAGTTGTCCCACAGTTTCTACAGGGTATAAGCGGGAAAAAAGCAAAGAGGAGTCAAAAACAGCTATGTTAAGTGTTGAGGTTTCAGAAATCGATTCAATTTTTACTGCATTCAAATCCGGTGCTGATATTGTTTATGCACCTATCCACCTGCTCACTGAACTGATGAATGAGGACAATATTCTCAGGACCAATGGTCTGAAAGAAAAAGATGTGGAATTTGTCCTGATGACACCGCAGCTAAGCTTTGAAAAGGAGATGCCTGCACTAAAGGAACTGATGCAACAGGTTACAGATGCAGGGTTTAAACTTGCATGTTCTAATTACGGAACGATCAGGCTGGCAAATGAAATGGATGCATCCTTTGTTGCCCAGAAAGAGTTCAATGCCTTCAATGCTTACACAGCAAATGCATTCCGAAGATCCGGTGCTTACCGTGTTACACTTTCAAGTGAACTAAACCTTGAAGAAACACAGGAGCTTTGCATTAACGCAGATCCAGATATACAGATCGAGGTCATGGCCTATGGACGTGAACTTCTGCTTGTGACAAAGAATGACCTCTTAGGTCCCCTTATTAAAGACGGGACTATCGAAGCTGACAGTGAGGTACTACTTGTGGATAACAGCAAAGGCTCATTTCCTGTGAAGCGGGAAGCTGAGCGTACTCTTATCTACAATTCTACGGTCCTGAGCATGCTGGAAGATATTGATAAACTTTGTACATCAGGTGCTGATGTGTTGAGACTTGACCTTTCCCTTTATGAAAAGGTAGATGTAAAGGACATTACACGTAATTACAGAAGAGCACTTGACGGCAAACAGATTAAACTGAAGTCCACAAGGGATGAGGAATACGACCAGGGACATTATTTTAAAGGCGTATTATAAAGTATATTAGGAAATATAAACTAAGAACAGGTTTAGGTGTAAATATGGCAAGAGAACTTTCCCCTAAAGATATAGTAGTGTTAAAAAAAGTCGCTCCTGAGTGTGCAGGACTTGAATGTGCAGGTTCAAAAGCACCATATAAGTCTATACTTCCACCTCTTGCAAACCATTATGCAAAAAGTGAAGAAGACTTCAAGAAGCGTCTGTCCGCCTTGGATGATGATAATCTGGAATACCTTTTATCACTTATAAGAACAGGAGAAGAGAGTCTGGGTTGTGTGCAAGCTCATTATATGACTTTGTTCCTTGAACTGATAGAAGAAAGAATGGGCATGAAAACTACAGAAGAGATCATAGCGATATACAAAAAATGGAACGACTGTAAAAATATCAGCGAAATTAGTTTTTGATGAGTTTTTCGTGAAGCTTAGCCATTCCTTTTAGAATGAGATGTCCTTTTTTAGTGATCATATAATCTCCTCGCTCTGTCCTCTGCAGAATCATACCGGTATCCATCAATTTCTGAAGAAACAAGGGAGCTCTCAGTAACTTTATCCTCCATAAGAAGCAAGGCCAGTTCTTGGAAGAGCTTTGTAAATGCAGTTTTACAGACATCTTTGTTATTGCATTCCATACAAAAGTTATCTTCAGCTCTCTTTTTTGTATCCTCAAGCATATTGTGTATGACAGAACATGACAGGTCGCCTTTCATCTCCATGAACATGGCATCCATATTACGATGATTAAAGCGTTCATACGTAATTGTAACATGAAACTACATTAATCTAGACTGAAGAGAATTATTATATTATATTTAGTACTTGATAAAAAACACAAGCAAACATAATATATAGATAAAAGTTATACGAAAGCAGAAAGGCTAGATAGCGATTACTCGTTAACAACTATAAAGGAAGAAATATCTTGATTCGCTCAATACTGGATAATGATCTTTATAAACTTACAATGCAGATGGCTATCCTTGAGCTTTTTCCGCAGGCATCTGCCGAGTATCGTTTCACCAACAGAGGTGACCAGCGCTTCACAAAGCAATTTGTTGAAGAACTTAGAAGGATTATTGATGAGGACATACCAAAGATCAGCCTGACAGAGGATGAGTACACCTGGCTGAGGGCTGAGTGTCCATTCTTTAAACCCAGTTACGTCGAGTATCTTAAAAATTATCGCTTCGATCCATCAGAAGTAAGTGTCCGACTAACTGAGGATGCAGACCTGGATCTGACTATAAAAGGTCCGTGGCACAGCAGTATTTTGTGGGAAATAATCCTCATGGCTACTGTTTCAGAACTCTATTTTAAGATAATAGAAACAGACTGGGTAGATTCAGAATACGGTAATGGTTCGGGTTATAAAAATCTCCTGAATGAATATGAAAAACTTATAGTAAACAACGCTAAAGAACTTGAGCAGAACAGTTGTGGTTTTTCAGAGTTTGGAACACGCCGCAGACGAAGTTTTGAAATACATGACCTTGCTGTTGGGGTACTGCATAAGTGTAAAACATTCACTGGCACAAGTAATGTGTACCTTGCTAAAAAGTATGGCGTCAAACCAACCGGTACTATTGGCCATGAATGGATAATGGGAACTTCAGCACTCATAGGACTGCGCAATGCAAATCTGTTCGCACTTGAAAATTGGGTTGATGTTTACCAGGGAAATCTGGGAATTGCACTTTCTGATACATTTGGCTCGGAGCCTTTTTTCAGGAATTTCAATCTGAAGCTTTCCAAGTTGTATGATGGTGTTCGTCATGACAGTGGTGACCCCCTGAAATTTGCTGATAGAGTCATACAGCACTATGAAAATATGGGCATAGACCCACTAACAAAAGTTATTGTTTTTAGTGACTCACTTTCTGCTTCAAATGCCATCGATATAAAAAAACAGTGTGAAAGTCGGATAAACTGCATATTTGGAATTGGGACAAGTATTACCAATAACCATAAATTCTTCAGGTCCAGTCCACCTCTTAATATGGTAATAAAACTTCACAGCATTAACGATATACCTGTTGTGAAGTTGAGTGATGATGAAGGGAAAGAAACAGGAAATAAAGATGCTATTAGAGTAGCAAACTACATTTTTGGAAGAAAAGAACTTGATGAATAATTATTATTCATGGTGTACTAAATTTTATAAATGAAACTGGAAATAAGTCCAAATTCATATAACAAAACACTCAGTGCGCAATCTATATATAGAAATAAACCTATGTGAAGCTGCTTTAAGATAAGACTGTTATTCGCTAAACGTATTGACATTAAATGGCATTTACTTAAACTGTAGATTTCTATTTTGCATTATGTTTTAAGCTACTCAGATCTTTTAAGCTAACCAAAAAGGAAGTGTATTTAAAATGTTTGACAGAAATGAAACCACAGCACCTGTAGATGCCGGAGAGACATACGACGTAACAATCGAAGATCTTGCAAGAGAAGGAGACGGAATTGCAAGAGTAAGCGGATTTGTAATCTTTGTACCTGGAACATCAGTAGGCGACGAAGTAACAATCAAAGTAACAAAAGTAATGAGAAAGTTCGCATTTGGCGAAGTTGTTGAAGAATAAACACATACTTTTTCATCTGAAGTATCTTAAATGATACTTCGGTAACATTTTTTAATTATTTATTATATTATTTATTTTACATTATCAAGTAATTAATACCGAATAGTTTTACGTTTAATATTATGTTTAATCAAAAGCTATCAGCTGTGTAAATCAAAAAAAATACAGAATGAATTAGATGCAAAATAAATAAAAAATATGGTATTGTTAATAAATCATAGTTATATATGATAAGAACCTATATTCTTTATGAACTGCCCCAAATGTAAGAGTTCCAGTCACAAAAAGAATGGTATGGCTTGGCCGCCAGCGCTACAAATGTCATGATTGTGGATACAACTATTCAGTGCAGCTAAAATCAACTGCCAGCCCCGATTCTGTTAAACGACAGGCTTTACAACTTTATCTTGAAGGACTAGGATTTCGTTCAATTGGCCGTTATTTAGGAGTTAGTCATG
>Ga0265295_1003567_pt1 | contig 22420 bp, 25 predicted proteins | sample Munlansysbiofilm_FD_192503 | JGI IMG/M metagenome (GOLD analysis project Ga0265295, IMG submission 192503) | Leachate microbial communities from a municipal landfill in Southern Ontario, Canada - Methane capture system biofilm | ecosystem: Engineered > Solid waste > Landfill > Unclassified ...
TACAGAGCTACAACGATAATAAAGTATTTGTTGGCGAACATCCAATTGTAGCCTCTATGAACTTTAAAAGGCAAACAATTGCTGATTTAGAAGCGCTCCAAAAAAAATCACCAACTGCATTTTTAAACGAGATAACAAATCTACACCAAAATATACGGCGTATAGAAAGTAACATACGGCGTAAAAAATATAAAACGAGCGATGAGCTAAAAGCGTGGCTCGAAAATTTAGAGCGCTCCAAAATTCGACAACAAATTATCGAAGCCCTTATTGTTAAATAAGGGCTTTTTTATGGCTAAAATTCTCATAATTATACCCATTAAAGCACCGATTTTGCCATTTTGTCAATCTAAATTTGTTTAATACGTTGATTTTTAGCGTTTTTGCAATTTATTTTAAAAAAAATAAAAATGTGTGTGTCTCGAAAGCCCGTACCGCTGAGTTTAAGATTTGCATTACACTAATTTACTAAAAAAGGGTTATATGATAAGTGATTGTTTTATAACAAACTAACGCCAAATGCATATGCTTCTTGCTAATTGTTGATAAACAGCTAGAATATAGCCATTAGAACACGGATGTCCTTTAACACCCTATTGCGTCGGATTACCTTCGTGGTATGGAAAATTTAATATGGCATACAGAGCAACGCATTGTTAAGGAGTTAATACCTCTTGACTATAATCCTCGTAAACGTAATGAAGATAAGCAGGCAGAGCTGCGTAAAAGTCTATCGGACTTTAATGTAGTGGATACGCCTGTGCTTAATCTTGATGGTGTGTTGATTTCAGGACAAAGACGATTAGAAGCCTTATTTGAATTAGGGCGTGGCAATGATACTATTGATGTGCGTGTTCCTAATCGATTGTTGACTGAAGATGAGGTTAAACGATACTGCCTATTAGCTAACACACACGCTGGTGAATGGGATCTCCCTAAGTTAGAAGCACACTTTGCTGACATATATAAGGAAATATTATCACTCCCCTCATTTGATAACGTAGACCTACCATCGGCTGAAGTTATTACCAGAGAGAAAGATTCGCAAAGAGAAATAGTAGAAGATGAGTTTTGCGATATCCCTGAAGATGACTACATACCTGTAACAAAGTTAGATGATCTATATGAAATAGGTCCTCACAGGCTTATATGTGGTGATGCTACATCTATGAATACCATCGGACGATTAATGGCTGGTAAGTTAGCTGATATTGTATTCACTGATCCACCGTATAATCTTTCAATGGGTACCTTCTCTGGCTTTGGTAAGAAAGAGGCTAAAGCATTCGTTATGGGTGCCGGTGAGATGAGTGAGAATGAGTTTGTATTATTCCTGCGTAAGTGCTTCACCGTGTTGATTCAATACACTCGAAAGGGTTCTATCCACTATATATGTATGGATTGGAAGCATATAAACGAAATAACAACTGCCGGTAAGATATATAGTGATTTTAAGAACATGATAGTCTGGAATAAGACTAATGCTGGCATGGGTACCTTTTATCGCTCTAAACATGAGCTGGTGTTCATGTATGAGAATGATATTGAGTCCAAAGAATTAGATGATCGCATTGAGACCATATCTAAACATGGGTATGAAGCAGCACACGAGCTTGTCTTTATCTATAAGAACGGTAGAGAAAAGCATATCAATAACTTCATGTTAGGTCAGACCGGTAGATATAGAACTAACGTGTGGACATATCCAGGCGCTAATCAGTTAAATAAAAAGACTGATGTAACTACCAAAGAGCATCCAACGCCAAAACCAGTAAAAATGATAGCAGATGCTTTGATGGACTGCAGTCTTATAGGTGATATCGTAATCGATACGTTTATTGGCTCCGGCTCTAGTATTATATCATCTGAACAAACCGAACGAATTTGCTATGGTTCAGACCTTGATCCTGCATACTGCGATTTAACGATTAGGAGATATTGTCGCTTTTGCAGGAATACGGGTCGTGAGATTATTATAAAAAAGAATGGAGTTTTACTCACTAAGAAGGATTTAGCCTGCTATGGAGAATGATGATTTGTTATTAGAAAAAGTCCGCAGTTTTGGTATTCTAGGATACTCGGTGGATAAAATAATAGATCTGATTACGCCTGAAAATACAGCTCAATTTATAGTTGATTTTGAGACGGAAAATACTCCTATTTGGAATGCCTATCATAAAGGATTACGTACAGGGCAATATAACCTAGATAAAGAGTTATTTGATGCAAGTACCAAGCTACATGATATTAAAGCCAATGAGAGCCTTAAAAACAGGTTACAACACAATAAAATTGATGATACAATCTTTCAAAACTTCGGATTATGATTGAAGCATTACAAAGAGTCCCAACAGAGACAATCGAAGCCTTTTTGTTATCACATAATGCTGATAAGGTTGGAATACCACAACAGCTTGCTGATTACATTTTACAAATAAATGAGGCAGCCAATCTCAATCGTAAATATTCGAGTATCACAGAGTGCGCTAAGAAGTTGCAACGATCATACCCTGATTTGAGCATTTCAACGTGTAAGTCTCGCATATACGATGCTATTAATTATTTCAATTCTGATTGTTCTGTAACTGCTGAGTCATGGAACTTATTCTTTGCCGACGAAATGATGAAGCTGCGTGAGGTCAATTTAGTGGCCCATGATTTAAAAGAGGCGCGATTATGTACCGAAAGAGCACGCGAGTATAGGATTGCAGCTTCTAATTCTGCAGTACCAAAAGACCTAACTAAGTTCAGAACACAATTGGTGTCGCCAGATCTTGAGCTGGATCGTATGGGAGTTAAAGAAAAAGGCGTTTTGGCTAGCTATAAACGTGCTTTAGAGATTATTGATAGTAGAGATATCAGTTCTTCCGATAAAACACGCTTAAAAGCTGAATTGGGTCGCGAGTTAAACATTCAAGAAATAGGAGAAGAAACTGATGAAAGTTAGAAAGTTTGATGATACTCTATTCGCCCAAAGCTACTTGTCTATCGTACAGATTTTGACTAAGCTGGCCGACCCCACATTCTTATTCGCTGAATTAGGGCGTGGATCTGGTAAAACCACGCATATACTTGCTCCTCGCATTGATAGAGTACAGGATTCCATGCCAGGAGCATGCCTTGTGTTAGCAGCTAGTACGTATAAGTCAATTATTGACAATATACTACCAGGTTTAATGGAATACTTCTTCGAACATTACGAGCGTGGTTTTTATTACGAAATAGGTAAAGAGCCACCACGCCATTTTTCACCTTGTTATACATTCATTGATAACTGGAAGCATACCATCTCATTTGTGAACGGCTGTGTGATACAATTTGTGAGCTGTGATCGCCCAGAATCAATGTTGGGTAAGAATGCTGCACATTTATTTGTTGACGAGCTATTGCGCATTCCTGAAACTAAATTTGTGGAGCGAATTATACCGGCTTTACGCTCTGATCGTTCCAAATTCGGACACTCACCCTATTTTATGGGCATCACGGGTATATCCAGTACGCCTAACTTTGAAACAGATGAAGATTGGTGGACAAAATACGAACAAAACATGGATGTGGAACTTATGGAGTGCATCCAAGAAATATCGTACCAAATAGATGTGAGAAAGGCAAATTTAATAAAATGCCAAGCCTCTTTAGATATTGATGGCGCTAAAAAGGCTGAGTTATTCATCAACCGATGGACGGAACGCGTAAATGAGTTGAAACGTGGGCAAACCTATTATCTACGTGCCTCATCGTTCTCGAATATCAAAATTTTAGGTATCGATTATATCGAAAACCAGATAAAATCCATAAAAGATGAAGATGCGCTCAATACATCGATTTTTGCGATACGTAAAAACAGAGTAAAAGAGCTGTTTTTCGGTAAATTCTCAAAAGAGCATATTTTCTCGGATTCTTACCGATACGATCGTATTGATAACATATCCGCCGACCTTGTTGGTAGTTTTAAGGCTGAAGATCTCAAACATTATGATTCAAAAGCACCTTTATATGTCGGTTATGATCCTGGCCCATTTACTTCGGCTGTATTTGCGCAAAAAAACATGGCTCAAAAGACATTTAAGGTGATAAAAGATTTCTGTGTGATTCACCCAGACCAACAGCCGGAGTTAGCCGACCAAATAACTCAATTTTTCGGTACTGCACGAAAAAATAGAACCATTTTCTTGCATTACGATAGAGCCGCTAATCAACACGATCCTAAATGGCGTGATTATTACCCATTGGTAGGCGATAAATCAGATACCGATGCCATATTGCTCAAAAAAGAACTAGAAAAAAGAGGTTGGCAGGTACGTTTAATGTCGTTAGGGGCTCCAACTATCTATTACGCACAGCATTACCGACTATTAAGCATTTTATTTGGTAATAAAGAGGCAAATAGATGGAATATAACTATTGATGGTAACGAATGTGAGGCCACAGTGTCTAGTATTTACCACTCACCTATAAAACGACATGAAGGTAAAATACTTCTTGATAAATCATCCGAAAAAGAACTAGAATATAAAGACCAGCGCTTATACTCTACTCAAGTAGCTACCGCGCTGATGTATCTTTTATGGGGTGAGTTTAAAAATCAATTACCAGAGAGTGATCATGTCGGTAGTTTTGGATTTGCTGGTGCTACTTTTAAAAATTAGTGTCCTTTAGTTGATAATGAATAGAATCTATTTTTGTATATGCAAGCTGAAATTACAGGCCTAGAAGCTCTACAGAAGATGCGTGCCCTTAAAAGTGTTCCAAAAAGCAGCTTCGGGTTGATCTTCATCACCCGTCAAGGTAAAGATGGTTCGTCTGTGAGAAAATATGAACATTGTAGATTACGGTCTTCTATGCGTAATGAAGGATTATCTGTTAACGCCGATCATTATTTATATTTTACTGATTGCGAAACAGATCAACCAAAGCAATGCTGGAAGCGATATCTAATAAGAGAGGTTAAATTTGATAATGTGTGGTATAAAGTTAAATGGTTTGAGTAATGAAAAATGATACAAAAACAGTATTTGTTGGTTCTGGTAGAGGTTATTCTGCCAGGCGCAATGTTGGCGTTGCCACATTCGAAATAGAGGGTTTGGAAGAACGCGAAGATGTTCGAAATAGCCAGTATAAATCTATCTATTCTCGATATGCCAACGAAAATGCATGCCTTAACATTTCCGGCTATTGGGTTCCAATGTGGGGTGATGGCCACAACCTTTATCCACAAGAAGTTCAGACATTAATCTCTGAGAATAAATTACTACCAGGTGTAATCCAAAAACGGATTGATTTTCTATACGGAAAAGGGCCTTGCCTTCTTAAAGAAGAAATTATCAATGGCAAATTGGTTCGTACTCCTATTGTAGATAAAAAAATAGAAGCGTTCCTCGAAAGCTGGGAAGAACGCGGATTCCAAAACTACCGCGAGTACCTAAAAAACCTCATTGCAGACTATTACCACGTTAAAACGGCATGCACACAGTACCACTTCACAAAAGGTCGTAAAATTGGCAAGCTGGACAGTGTATATGCTCTTTCGTATGTTGGTAGTGATGAAGCTCGACTAGCTGCTAATGGAGACTATCAAAATAAGCGCATTAAACAAAAAGATTGTAAATTTGTGATCGTTGGCGATTGGGTGAATATAGCCTCACGTAAATTTGAAGTGTTTAATCGGTTCGATCCTGCAGCTCCACTAGCACACCCTTCACCAATAGCTTTTAATTCCGAGAAATCAACGGGGAAATGGGTATATGCTTATAACGATTGGTTCTTGGGTTTATACGATTGGATTAAGGCTAGCAACCTCACGCCTCGTTATTTGAATTCTTACCTGAAGAATGCACTAAATGCCCATGTCCATGTCAAAATACCACAGACTTGGTACATGGCACAAAAGACTATCTTACAGGAAATATGCCAGCACAATTTATCATCTGAAAATAAACAGGCTTCGTATCGTAACGTGAAATTACTCAATGATCAAGGTGAGCCTTACGAATATTCTGAAGCTATGATGGAAGATCTTATCAGTTTTGAGCTTGATAAGATAACATCAATGCTATCTGGTGAAGGTAAGAATCAGGGAAAATTATATGCTACTACAAAAGTTGGTGATGAAGGTTGGGAGTTTGATGAGTTCCCTGGTAAATTTAAAGAGTACTTTGAATCAGTTATCAGCTATGATAAACGTGCCGACCAAGTGACTCTTGCTAGTGTAGGCATTAGTTCAAGCATAACCAACGTGGAGAATGATGGTGTTATTAGTAAGTCAGGAAGTGACGTTTACTACAATTATATTATCTATCTCAACACGTTGGTTTTTCCTGAATACTTTGTGTGCAAAGAAATTAATCGTGCTATAGCGATGAATTTTCCATACGTCAAAGAGCAAGGTATTAAACTTGGTTTCCAGATAGAGATACCGGCTAAACAACAAGAAGTATCACCAGACGATCGTCTAATTAATAAACCACCGGTATGATAAAACTACCATTTGTAGCGCAAACATTTGCGCGCGATATGAAGCCAAAAATTTCGGCAAATAATTTATCGCTCGAATATGCCAACCTAGAATCTACTCTATCCAAAGTAGCTACAGAGTTGCGAAAATACTTAGGTGCTGAAGTCTATGACAAAATTTGCGAGGGTACAGCTGCTACTGGAGCCGATGTGGTTTCATTAAATAGCTCTGCTAAAGATCATCTCCAAAGAGCCATGCTGCATTTTGCTATTTATCACCATGTCATCTATTTGATAGCTAACATCGGCAACGATGGAATCACAGTTAAAAAAACTGATGATACAACTACTATATACAAGTACTTACAGGATGATTTGCGCGGTCAGCTTATTTCGGATGCTTGGTTTTGGCTCAATGAATTAGTAGAGCTTTTGAATTCAAATACTGCTAAATTCTTGGATTGGAAGGACTCCGCAGCCAAAAAAGAGATTGATTCTATGCCACTCAAGATACAAGATCTCGAAAAGTACGTTGGTGTATCTGCATTAGTTTTCATGATGTATGCCGGATGGATTATCCGTGAAGTGTATTCCGAATGTATTTTATCGCGCCAAAAGGCTGATGCGACTATAAGTGACAAAATGAAACGCGCATTTTGTTATGAGGTAATGGGTAGATCGTGCCAACGATTAGCTTATCACTGCCTACCAGAACCTATTCGCTTGGAAATAAACAGCGAGATGAGTAAAAACCATTCACAGGCAGCTGACTCATTGATAAGAGAAAAAGTAGCCGATATCTTTTTGGTAAAATCAAATTCATATTGGAACTCTGTAGATGTTGAACGAGCAACTATGACTCAACGCCCAGAAGGTGTTTCGGCTGCAACCTATCAATCACAAGTTACTGATTGCGAAAATAAAAAATTTGTCCACTCTTAAAATCAAATTTTATGGAAAAGAACACAAAAGGAAATGAAGAATTGAATCTAATCAATGATTACCGTTCTAAACACAATCTACGACCACTTACTGGTAAACAGTATCGTTACTACCGTAGACATGGCAGTATGAAATGAAAACAATAGATTTAAACCATAAATCTAAATTACTCCTTCCAGAAGATTGGAGCGATTTACGACCTAAACAGCAAAAGAAAGCGTTTAGGTTACTTATCGATGTGTTTAGCGGCTCACTAACTCCGTTTGATTACCAGATTAAGATGCTGTTAATGATTACCGGTTATCGCCCAAAAAAGCGTTTGCTAGAAGCTCTCAAAAAGTCTTGCATGCGTTATTTTTGTAGCAAATCACGTTATCTGTCATATCTCGAAGATCAGCGCATTTATAGCGATAACATACAGCACAACTTAATACGCCTGGCAGAATCAATTACATTTGCCTTTGAGCTGGATGGTAAGACGATAATACCAAATTATCACTTTAAAGACAATCCATTCCCAAAAATATCAAGCAAGTCACCACATTTTGTCAGGAATTTCACCATTGATACCAATTTAACTGCTCGCCAATTTTCAGATTGTCGCGATTGTATGGCCGAATTAAATGGTGATATAGAACCAGCTTTTAGGCAACATTTGATGTGTAAAATGGCACAAATTCTCTACAGCATAAGTTATGAAGATGCGTGCAAATTAGCACCTGAAATGTTGTTCGGCATAACCTTCTGGTTTACGAGCATTGTACACTACTTCCAACATCACCCTGCATATGGTATTTTATTTCAATCATCTAAAAAAGAGGATGAAGATAAAATATCGCTAGGATTATCCGAAGTGATATTGTACCTCAAAAAAGAGGGCTATTCCGATTCACAGGATATGAATTTGATGGAGTTTTTTGATGCACAAATAAAGTCCTTAAAAGATAATCTATCGAAAGCTATAGCTGAAGGAGCCAAGATAGAAGAATTAGCAAAACGCACCGGATTAAGTTATTCAATCATTAATAAATTGACCTAACATGAATAATAAAGATTTTTTGGCGCAACTATACCGTTCGTTTGCTCAATTTGTCCCCAAAGAAGTTATTGGTAAAAATTTTGTTGCATCCGATCAGGCTTCCATGCCAGGAGCTAATGAACTGTTTACCGAACTCATGAACTTGCCAAATGATAAAGTCTATGCCGATATTGATACGTTCCTCGTATCTACTGACGAATCCGTAGTGAGTGATCGAGTAAAAAACTCCAACAATATTACGTTGTTTGTAGAGTACGGTGAGGCTGATTTTACGCCCGTTGCCGATGGTGGATATATTCAAGATATAGCCATTGTTATTGCCAAGGATTACACTTCGAAAAATAGTGATAATCTTAATAGTGTATTATCAGATGATCTTTGCCACAATATGTTGATAGAAATCTTAACACAGCTTAAGAAGGAAACAGATATTCAATGCTCGGCATGTGGCAAATGGATATTCCCTGCAAACATCAATCCGATTAATCCCAAAGAATTTTACGGAAAATCGGGATATGCGGCTTATATAAAACTTTCTAAAACATATATGTAATATGACAAATTTAGAGACACGTCAACAACAGTTTGTTGATGACTTAAATACATTTGATGCCTGGAACGATAAGTTTAATTATCTTATCTCTATTGGCGAAGAACTGGCACCAATGCCAGCTCATTTAATGATACCTGAAAATTTAGTACTTGGATGCGTGTCGAAAACCTACTTTAATTGCCATTTAGTAGGCAACGTAATACGTGTTTACGGTTGGAGTAACGCTTGTACCGTATCGGGTATTATTGCAGCTCTAGTGACTATATTTGATGGTCTTACAGTTGATGAATTGCAAGGAGCAACTATCAATTTTCATATAACGTCTGAATTGTTATTGCACTTAACCCCAAGCAGACACGATGCTTTATTACAGATGATTAATCGCATTACCGCTCTTACTACATAATCCTTTTGTTGTTATTTTTATGGTTAATTCGGACACGCTGCCTGTGAAGGTCGCGTGTTTTTTATGATATTTTATTATCTTTGTCGATTATAAACCTTTAAATCACATTGGTATGAAAAAATTAGTTGTTATTTCCATCTTATTGATGGCGTTATTGGCTTCTTGTAGTACAAAACCTCAAGAAAAAATAGTGGATGAATTTACTAAAGAATTAGGCACGCCCACCAAAGTAGATACAGCATCGCCTCAAAATCTATTTTACATGTGGAAAGGTGTTGATTTATCCAAAGTAAATATGCTTCTTGGACTGGCTGATAAGGCTACGGGTATGTTACCGAATAAAGAGGTTGATAGAATTGTATTTAACAGTAAGACTTATGAAACTCCTGAATTTAAGATTTTACTTGAAATAGTATCTTATGAAGAATCAGACCACTATTTAGGTAAGGTTAAGCTGTTTATACAAAACAAATAGTATCAAAAGAGCAAATTTTAATAAGATTTGCTCTTTTTTTGTCAAAATGTTTGGTAGTTTTAAAAATAACTTGCACCTTTGCAACGCTAAAAACATTTTTATTCTGTGATAGGCTCCATGTGATTGCCTAAAATATTGGGCTTTTTTATGCCTTAACATATCGGCTGCATCATTCCCTTTTTCTTTTTTGGACCTATCCGAAGAGAAATGTTTTTAGCGAAACGGGATTTGGTGCAGCCGTTTCTCTGTACTAACGCTAAAAACATTTCTTATTATGACACAATCAAAATCTGGACAAACAACACCAGCCAAGGTGAAGCAACTACTTCGTAGACTTGCTAACAGCATCCCTGATGGCGAAATTAAAGGGAGCGCAGAACTAAACGAAAATGAGACAAATTACTCTTTTTATTTTGGATCTGAAGTTTTAAGTATTAACCTTCTAAAAATTGAATAATATGGCAGAAGTAAACTTACTAGATATGGAATGGCAGGATGCTATACGTGAGTGTGGCCGACTTGGTATTTCTAAAGAACGTATGCTCATGGTACTCGCTAGTAAAGTGGGTGCCTCTAAATTAGACGAAATCATGGAATCAATGGAAAATCCAGATAGTGAAATCTATTCGATATACGAAGAAGGTAAAGCTATTGGAGAAACAGAACTGGATACTGCCTTGTTTCAACAAGCCGTAAAAGGGGATAATAAAGACGGCTATAAAAATTTAGCCGAATATCGAAAAAACAAAGCCCTTGACGACTCCATACAAAAGAACTTCCCCAGCGATCGTTCCTAATTTATATTAAAGAATTTGTAAAACCGACTTACTAAAAATAAGTCGGTTTTTTTGTGTCCTTTAGTGGCATTATTTGGTTGCATATCTTCGCATTATGATTACCGATGCAATTATTAAACGTGACTACATTATGAATGTGCTCGATAGAGATATTCGTAACATTTATAGCGCTCAACAACTTATTGCTGAACGTAATATTTACATAAGCGGTAAAGAGCTCCAACAAAAGAAACGTAAAGGATCTTTTATCGGCAGGAGAACTGGCGCCTTACGTCGTAGTTTAGATAATCCAGACTATACAATATCTGGTAATGGCGCTCTTTTTAATGTCACATCTAACATTGTGCTGCACATGCGCTTTTTAGACATGAAGAAAATAGGCAATCGCCAAATATACAATCGCCAGGTATGGGGAATCTTGTACAATAATGCCTTACGTGATATCAAATACAATGTAGGCGATTCCATTGCCGATTCACTTGGCGAAGAACTCAAGCGCGCTTTCAACGATAATTCAAAATAATCATTCAGTATATGGGCAAATTAACAGATGATCAGATAAAGTGGACACTGGTACTAGATGCTGGTGGCGTACAAGGTGAAATTAATACCATCATGTCGTCCACTAACCAACTTGAAAAAACAAATCGTTCACTCGAAAAATCGATTAAAGCCACAGAAAAAGAGATGAGCGGTATGGCTAAAGAGATGACTACGCTCGAAAAAGAGGGTAAATCATCATCTGTTGAATATAAGAAATTGGCAGATGCCTACGATGCTAGTGCGCAAAATATCGCAGAATTTAAAACTGAAATAGCATCGAACACGTCTACTATCAATGCCAATCGTAAATCAGTTGGTGAACTTGAAAAAGGCATGAAAATAGAAGATATGACTATGCGCCAATTGACTCAACGAGCCAAGGAATTAAGTTCACAGTTGGAAGTTACTTCTCAATCATCAAATCCTGATGATTATAAGAAATTAAGTAAAGAGTTATCTCAAGTTCAAGGGCGCATGGGTGATCTTAAAAATTACTCTGGTGGATTAAGTAGTGCACTATCATCTATACCTGGTCCTATTGGTGGAGTAATAAATGGCATCAAAGGAATGGGTGCCGCATTTAAGCTGCTAATATTAAACCCTGTAGGACTTGTTCTTATGGCTATAGTAGCAGCCTTCTACTTACTTAAAACAGCCATAGCTGGTAGCGATGAAGCTACTACAAAATTAAATGGTGTTATGGCAGGAATATCTGTTGTATTTGATTCAGTTAAACGTGTTGTAACAGAAACTGTGGCTGCTTTATGGAATTTAATCACACTCGATTTTGAGGGTCTAAAACAGAATATCAATAACATGAGCGATTTAGCGGAAAATACAGTAGCTAATACTAAAGCTGCCTACGAAGCTGCTATAGCTGAAGATGCGCTTAATGATGCTATAGCTCGTAACAATGACGTTACCAAAATAAACCAAGCACGTATATCGGAACTGCGCCAAATAAGCCAAGACACTACTAAATCACTCAAAGAGCGCATGGCTGCTAGTAATGAGTTGATGGCACTTGAAAGGCAAAACTACCAAATGTCATTATCAAATATTAGTGGATTATATAAAAATTGGAAGGATAATAATCGAAATCTTACCGATGCCATGAAACGGAGTAGTGGTCAACAATTTGCCGAAGTTGAAAAATACATGAAAATGGTTCAAGAAGGAACCGAACTCACCATAGAACAGCGTCTTAAATTAGCTAATTTGGTAAACGATATAACTAGTACGCTTGATGATGGAAGTGATGAGCAAAAGGAAAAATTCCGCTCATTCTTTAATGACATGTCCGATACACAACGTGAATACTTTGACGGAAGTAGACGTGATGCTAAACAAGCAGCGATAATACAAAAAGAAGCTGCTGAGGAAGCATTCAATAATCGATTAGGAGTTATTGAACGTCACACCAAAAAAGAACTTATCGCCATCAATAAGCTGTATATGCTTGGCCGTATAACAGAAGCAGAACAGGCAGCACGTACACGCCAGGCTCAAACGGATGAACTTGATAAGAGATTACAACTCTACAAAAAATATGGTAAGGACTTGACCGACATACAACTCGAAATAAGCAATAACCAATTGACCAATCAAAAAGCCGAAATGGATGCCGAATTGGCAGCCATTGATCAGCGGGTTAAGGATGATTTATTGCTGGAAGATGAAATGTACGTGAATAAAACACAATCATTGACTGAATATGAGGCAAATAGCAAAGAAATTCAACGTAAAAGTTTAGAAGATAAAATAGCTCTTACTCGTAAATATGGGTTATCAACGGCTGAACTTGAGCGCCAACTGCTAGCATTAGGAATTGAAGATCGAAAAACGGCTGAAAAGAAAATTATCGACAACCTTAAAAAAGCAAATGCTGAACAATTTAAGGTTCTTGAGGGTAATAAAAAACTAGAAAAGAAACAATTGGATAGAGATTTTGCCGATGGCAAGATATCCAAAACTACTTATAATAATGAGATATTAGCCCTCGATACAAAATACGCCAAATTGCGTCTTGGTGTTGAACAACTCAACTTACAATCGCTTCGCACACTACATGAGCAAGGTGTGGCAGGTGCTGAAGAAGCTATCGCTGAATCAACCGAAAAAATTAAGGGTTACTCACAAGAAGTTTCTGATGCTGTTCTCACTCAAACTGATGGAACTAAAGGACAATTGACGGAACTGGCAGAATATTTTAACGATCTAAAATTCGATGGCCCTGCCGGCGCGTTAACAGCTGCATTTGGTAATGCCTTCTCTGAAATTGCTAAGCTACGTGAAAAAGACAATGCTTCATGGACTGATTATGTGGGAGCTATTGGTAGTATTTTGGGTGGAGTTGGCCAAGCTGTATCAGAATATACCTCATTAATTTTTGAAGAAGAAACAGCTTCGCTTGAGTCTGAAAAACAAAAGCAATTGACCATAGCCGGTAACAGTGCCAGTCAGCGCGAAGCGGTCGAAAAAGAGTATGCACAGAAAGAACTTGACCTCAAAAAGAAACAAGCTGCTGCTAATGCCGGCATCCAATCAGCTCAATTATGGATTGGTACAGCTACGGGTATTGCTAGCGCCTGGGCAAGTGCTATGTCGTTAGGTCCTATTGCTGGTCCTATTGCAGCTGGCGTTCTTACAGCTGCATTATTAGCAACTGCAGGTATTCAAGAAGCTGCTATTCTTAAACAGCGTGATGCTATTCTCAATACCACGCTCGATAGTTCTGGTGGCTCTAGTTCTGATTCTAGAAGTAGCAGTACTAGTTTTTCACTTAAAGAAGGCTATGCCGATGGTGGATACACTGGCGATGGCGGAAAATATGAAGTTGCAGGGATGGCTTCAGATGGTCAACCTATCCATAAAGGTGAATATGTGGTAGCTCAAGAAGAGATGGCAAACCCTAGAGTCATTCCGCTAGTGTCGGCCATAGAACATGAGCGCCAAAAAAGAAAGCGGATGATCCCATCTAACACACCAGGTTATTCCGATGGTGGATACACGGGTAAAAATGGTACAGATGAAGTAACTGGTCAATTACTTGGCGTTGTTTTGAATCTTGCTGATCAAGTAGAAAAGATGAAAAATACACCGTTAAAAGTTAATTACGACGAATTTTCGAAAGCCGATGATGTTATGAGTAATTTGAAAACTTTAGCCAAACGAGGAAACTAATATGATTAGCATAATTACACGTCAAGGTGGTGACGAATTAGATCTGCCAAAAGACAATAAAAAAATAAGCGTAGAAACATCGTCTCCATTTTTATCTGAAGATGGCTCATTTGTGTTGCCATTAACGCTGCCACCTTCCATTAAAAACTTACGTCTACTTAATATGCCACATCGTGTAGATCAGGCGGATTTTAAAGCTGCAAAGCTAGAGGTTATTGTTCGTGCTGGTTCATTTCAAAAAAGTGGTTTATTAGTAACAATTAATTCTAATTTGTCATCAGGCATTCAGTGTACCATTTTATTTGACGATTCAGGTGTTTATAATACCATCAAGAGTAAAACATTGTCTACCATCTTTTATAATGAAAAACGTGACGATTATGCTTCTGAGCCAGATATAGAAATGCAGCGCCTTAATTGGGTGGCTCAATTAGAACACGTTATGCGTGGTGATTATCCTGATGATATTTTCAGTGTGTTCCCAGTTAAAACAACTCAAGGGATAATACTCAATCAGCAAGATGTAACTACTTTTTTAACGGATCCACGAGGGAATGAATATTATCGATTATTAATGAGGTTCCCTCATCAATTTACTATCGACGATAAACAAATTGTATTTCCAGAAGGTTTTTTTATTACGCCATTCCTCAAATTGTGGTATGTTATTAAACAGGTATGTGCTTATGCTGGCTATGAATTGGAATCTAATCCATTTTTTGACTTACCAAATTTCAAGAAAATAGTAATCCTTAATAATACGGCTGATTCTATTATGGCCAATGGTACTATTTATCTTCGAAATCTAGTGCCAGATATGGACGCTTCCGATTTTCTGAAATCATTATTCCCTTTATTTGGTGCTGCTTTTATAAGTACATCATCCAATAAATTGAAAGTTGTATTTTTCGATCAACTATTAAAACAGCCAGCTACTAAAGATTTAACCCCGTTTTTGTCAAGTTCGCCAACGTTTAATTACGTAGAAAGTAAATCTTTATCAATAGCTTGTGAGCATTTAACGGCCGATAGTGATATAGCTATCACTAATTGGGATGACTTTATAGATAAATATCCTAATATTCAATATGTCTCTGAAAATGAAATAGCTGCTTTAGCTGTTAATTCTGTCTTTTTTCACAAGCAAAAGTTGTTTTTTGCTATCAGAACCACTGCCGGTTATGATAGAATCAAGTACGATCAGTTCGATATTAAAGATAATTCGCTAGCATCTTCAGAACTTCCAGCCAAACATCAAGATTACTACATGGGCGATAACACGGCTGATAACGAATCGTCTGTGGCTGTATTTCCTGTTATTGGTGAATTTCGTAACATGGTTATGAATGTGATTCAGGATTCAGTAAATATAAGTTCAGATGCCGAATGTAAATTAATGTTAGCATTTGAACATGGCCGAATGATTGGCTCTACTGAACTCCAAAGACGTGTGTATGGTTCATCGCATACCTACTTAAATAATGGTAGCCTTGACGAAGAAGATGGGTTTAATTTAATGTACGCTGGCGATTTGGGCTTGTTTAATACCTTCTTTAAAAACTACGATGCTGCGTTGCGTAAAGGAATGATACCAATAGCTGCCCCACTCTCGCTACCAAAAGATGAAATCATTCAGTTAAACTACGACCAAGTAGTACTTATTAATGCTCGAAAATGTATTCCAATCAAATTGAGATATGAAATAACAGACGAAAATATAGAGCTGATTGAGTCTCAATTTTACACAATATAATGTCCTTTAAAACTAAACTTTACGTCTGTATTTTTGTTCAAAAATAAAACTCAATTCTAATGGAAAAATGGTGTAAAATACCACAAAATGTGGTCGGAGCTTTTTGGGATATATTTCAAGCAACTTTAGTAGCAGCGTCTACCGGTATAGCCGCGTTCTTTGATTCTACATATACCTACTTAATTGCCTTGTTTATTGGCTTTGTATTTAACATTTTAGCAGGCTTCAGAGCCGATGAAGTGAAAGTAAAAATAAAACGCATTTTTCCACCAGTATTAGCTTTTGAAAAGTTTAGCGGTAATAAGTTTAAAGATAGCCTGATGGAGTTAGCCTTAATATTTACCGTAACCTATATTCTTAAAGGCTTATTTGATTTAATGAATTATGAAAATAGTAGTGCCGTGGTTGTTCAATATTTAACATGGATTGCCTTATACTATTATCTTAGAAATGGATTACGGAATTTATCAAAAGTATATCCTAAAGTTAAGTGGATTAGGATGCTTTATAATCTTATAGCGTTTAAATTAAAAGAGATGTTTGGAGCTGATATTTCAGAAATCGTAATTGAGGAGGAAAAAAAGGATGTCTAAAAAGATAGCAATAATTAGCGGTCACCGTGGGCGTGGAACTGGCGCCGCTGGCAAAACCATCGACGAAGGCGCCGAAACCATTTGGTTACGCAATAAAATAGAATGGTACCTGTGTACCAAGTACAACATTGTGCCTATTGTTGACTGCGACACAGACAACCTAAACAGCGTTGTAACAGAGCTGCGTACCGAATTGGATAAAGAGGATATTTGCATTGATATTCACTTCAATGCCTCTTCTTCGACTTCTGCAAACGGAGCTGAAGTTCTAATACCAAAAAACGCGACTGCGGACGAACGTGAACTATCTGCCGAACTGTTACAGGTGGTAGTAGATACTATTGGTGTGAAGCTCCGCGGTGTTAAACCTGAAGATGCTGGCCAACATGGTAGCCTTGCTATGCTTTCAGGTTTTGATTGTTGTAACTTATTGCTTGAGGTATGTTTTATCTCTAGCGCATTCGATTCGGCTAAATACCTGATGAAACGCAAAAAACTAGCTGAAGCTATTGCCGATTGGATTTCAGAGGTTTTAAAGTAATAATAGTGCTGTGGAGCAGTGGTAGCTCGTCGGGCTCATAACTCGAAGGTCGCAGGTTCGAATCCTGCCAGCGCAACGACATGTGTTGCTCACACTTAGATAGAGTGGTTTAAAGTTGACCGGCTACTTGGTAGTCAATAACCTTGCCCGTATTCACAAGCTGAACATCTGCAAGTAAAAACGGTAAATTATTAAAACTCACTATATGAAAAAAATCACTGTCTCTGAAATTGGACCAGGTTGTCTTATTTCCTTCATGCGCTTTTTTGCCATTTTATTTGTTGTGGTTATGCTCGTAGGCTGCAAAGCTACCAAGTTCACGCAAAAAATAGACAGTGCCATTAATGATAGTACGGCTGTTTCTAAAACGGAAACCACAACCAACGACTCAACAGCGTTGGCTATTAACTCTCAAAAGGACGTGAGCCAAAGTAACAATACAACTAACAATACCATAAGCGACTCCCAGAATCTAAAAGACAAAGAGAATAATACGGTTATAACTTTTGGTCCTGCAGGTGGAACCTATAATCAAAATACTGGCGATTTTACCAACGTAGCATCCATTAATATAACTACTCGTGAACGTGAATTACAGACACAATTAAATTCGGCACAGCAAACAATACATTCCCAAACAAAAGCAATCGAAAATCAGCAACTGACAATAACTAGGGTTACCGAATTATACGAACATTCTTTAGATAGCATTAATAAATTGAACTCAAAATTCAAGTCTACTACTATTCAAAAAGAAACTCCAAAATCCGATTGGTACTGGTGGCTCATTATTGGTATAATTCTTGGCGTTGCTGCCATTCCATTATTACAATTTGTTTTGGCACGGCTCCCTATCACTAGTTGGATATTCAAATTTATCAACTTATTTAAGAAATGAGTATAGTAATAACTAAACAACCTACTGAATGGATGTTCTTTGGCAACCCTATTCAGTTAGAAATGCAAGGTAATTCGTATCAAGGTGATACGGATATACCTGTCAATATCTCTATTCGTGTTATATTATACTCATCACCAACCACTAAGCGTGTATTACGTGATTTTAGTTTTCGGGTGGATCCTGTAGCTGTACCAAGTCGTATTTTAGTTGAAGGCGTTTGGACTGATTTTTTATACTACAACTATGCCACTGATATAGCCGATTACGTTCGGTGCTTTGAAAACGATGAAACATCGGATCTCAAAAAAGGTGGTATGGTGGAATATACAATCACTATTGCTCAATTAGACTTTACATTCACCGGTTATGGCCTTTCTGGTGGATTCGCCAAGTCGGTATTTACTCCAGCTAAATTTGCTGCTAAATTTTTAAGTGTATTATCAAACTTCTTATTCACTACCAGGAGCAATTCTGATGTGTTGACCTATTACCGTAGTGAGTTCGTGCATTTACCATTTATTGCACAACTCGGCCATCTGTATTCATTAACTACTGAAGATGGTACTATTTTGCAATTCATCAATGGCGACAATAAAATTCGCGAATTCTTTATTGATGAAAGCGAAACTGTTGAATCAACATTATACGTCTGTGTCGACGGAGCTGCTATCGTTCAAATTAATGTACTGCCAGATCCAATTAGTGAACAAAGTCATGTGCTTGAGTTCTATAACTCATACGGATTTATTGAACGCCTGTTATTATCTGGTGAAGGCCGCGAAACGCCCGATATCGAAAAAGGCGAAACCTATACACGCACAATCAACGGTTCATTTAGAAACTTAAATAACCGTGGAATTTTACACGAAAAAGTGGTGTTGCCAACCGGTTATCGTTCCACCGATCAACTGTTATTTATTCGTGATTTATTAGTGTCTGACGAAGTCTATTACACGCTAAACAATGAACGTCGTCGCTGTAAAGTGGAGTGTGGTGATTATGAAAACGCACTTCGCCAAGTGACACCTGAAGGCGTAACACTTACCATCGACTTGCTCGATGATGATAACTATGTGAACCCACGAGGAACCATTACGGCTGGCGAATATTTACAAACTGAGGATGCCGAACCACTACTATTTGAAAATAATAATTTCATAAAATTATAACATGACTCCAAAAAAATTAACTCAATTACCAGCAGCTCTCACCCGTGAAGGTGCCATCTTTTATGGGGTGGATTCAACAGGTAAGAGTTGTAAGTTTGCATCTGCTTTATTTGATAAATCAGAAGAACCACCACTATCACTCCAAGAAGTGGTAGAATGGCCAACGTATGCCGACCGCCCTGCTGTTGGCGCAGCTAATACAATCTATATCGACCTATCGACTGACGATATGTATTACTGGAATGGCAGCGATTACGCGTCGCTTAACGCATCGTCTACCACAATCACCATTCGTTCGTTGAGTGATTTAGATGATCAAACAACAGTAGGTGTTTATATGGTGCTGTGGATTCAAAATATATCTGGTCGAAAATCTGTCGTATCATACACCCTTCGTGTTGAAAGTTCTGTTGGCATAGTTAGTCAATATCTTGAAAATAAAAATGGTTATAGCTGGCGAAAACGTCAAACAAGTACTGGAGTATGGTACGATTGGATCAACGTAACATTTGCTACCACCGCTTATGTAGACGAAGCTATTGGCGACATTAACACAGTTCTTGATCTTATAATTACGGGGGAATAATATGGCAACTTCAGATAAACTTCAAGTAATAGCTACTAAATTACAAGAGAGCTATACGGCAGCGGAAGCGAAAGGAGCAACCATGCCTGCTCATCAAGGAATGAACCAATTGCCTGCATGCATTGAATCGATACCAACAACATCAGTTACACCTATCGTAACCGATGCGTTCAAGTCACAGGACGTGTTGGCTGCCATGCAGAGTATGTACGACCCCGCCTATCCGCACATGATTGGGTATATGCTTGACACAATGGCAACATCTATCACGTTGCCTTATTCATGCGACAAACTCATTAAGAGTGATGCACCCGATACGCCGATTTTTGCAGCTAATGGTACTTATACACTTGGCAACACAAATGCTAGTTATAAGTTTATTATAATGTGCTTCAATGCTTCGCATAAAACACAAACACTAATACCTGTTGGGACTGCTAATGAATTAATAGAAGTTGGTATATACTCAATTGATATTAATGGTATATCTGGATTTTCACAATTTCTAAAATGTGAAAATATAAATGTTTCTGCTAATAGCAGAATTGTTGGAAACATTAAATTCCAAGCATTTGCTGGGACAAATATTAAAGTTCTTGATTTTCCACAAGATGCGTCAGTGGAGATAAGTATTGAATCTGGTGCCTTTCAGAATAGTTCATTTAAAAAAATTAAACTTCCTAATGCTACTCGTATCACTGGAGTTGCTGGAGTTCACGGGGTGACAAATTGTGTTGAAATAGAACTAGGCACATTAGTTCAAGATTTAAGCGGAAACTATGGTATTGGTGGTAATGCTCCAGGTTTAGCTAAGATTACTATCGGTTATAATACCAATATTCATCTTGAACTATCAAAATGGTCGCCTACAAGTGTTTTGGCCGACACCAATCAAAAAGCTGAAATGGTTACAAATATATACACGGGTATATCTCTACGTGTCAAGGATAATGCAGGCTTGACAGCTAAAACGATTACTTTTTCAAGCGGCATCCGTGAAGCCATCCGTGGTAGCGCTGCCGAAAGCACGCTAATTGCCAAAAATTGGAATATTTCACCCGCTTAATACTTACCACTATGATAGAAATTAATGCACAAGGCTTTCGTTGCCAATACCCCAGCGAGGGCAATGTCCTCACAGACGGAGAAAATACGTATGAAAGCATCACACTAGGACTTGATGCCGAACCTTTAGAAGAAATTGCCAAACCACAAGAAGCACTCTAAAACAATAGATCTTCACTATATTGTTTGCGAGATTCCGCCTGGCTTGCTTGGTTGTATTTCTCTGTGGTTGTTAAGCTGGCATGATCGGCTAATTCTTTAACGAATTTAGCCGGCACGCCAGCTTCTAACATTTCAGTAATGCCACTATCTTTAAGCGAATAAAACTGATAGCACATTGGCAAACCAAGTGCTATTCTCATCTTGGCCCACTCTTTACCGCTTTCACGTGTTGTCATTAACCGCTTACCTGGTTTCCATTGAGTTGAAAATATGTAGTAAAAATTAGGTGCTTCTAGCTTATTAAAATATTCTGCTAAATCAGATGTTAAAGCCACTTTGCGTGCCTTGTGATTCTTGGCTACTTTTGCTGGTATTGTCAATATTCCATTCGATGGATTATAATCTTCCATGCGTATTTGGCACAACTCCTTCGGCCGAATAAAACAACGATAGGTAGCTTTCATAAACACAATGAATTCCTCTTTATGAATGGATCTAAAATAGTCCTCTATTTTATGACGTACATCTGAAGGAATGGTAGTACGTATTTTTTCGTCCACACGCTTTGGTTTGATGTTTTTAAATGGGTTTACTTGGCAAATGTTCTTATCTATTAACCAATTAAAAAACGTTTTTTGAAAGCGTAGATAACCATTATAGGTTCTAGCTGATACTTGGCCAGATACAGTTAACATATAATTGTTGGCCAGTGCACAACTAAAATCAGTTGGCGAAATGGATTGTATCTTCACTCCTTTAATAAATTGTTGAAACAACTTGATGTAAGAGTTATAACACCGAATAGAATCTAAACGTAGCTCTTTACCTTTTTCATCTTGGAATAATTCCATAGCTTTCTCCAAAGACATATCGCGTGCTGTTCCATAAGGGGAAAATGGGGACCATCCACCGAGTAACTTCTTATTGAGTTCTACACAGAGCTTTCGGGCATATTTCAGGCGATCGCTTCTGTCTTTAATATGATTAAGTTTGATTTTTTTACGGACGAGTTTGTCCGATACAGGTTCCAATGCGTAGTATACAACAATTGTTTCCTTGCCGTCTGATATATATGCCGGCTTAAAGTTGATAATGTTAGACATTTTTTTTTCTCCTATTTTGTTTGCAAAAATAGAAGTTTGTTAGTGTCTCGTCTTTGTCCCGTTTTGTTTATTTTTTCATGTAAGTGATTAAATATAAACAAATAAACGGTTTTTTTGCGGAAAGCGAGGGATTTAATTCTTGCGTTTTTCATTTTT